>NPID01006267.1_pt1 | contig 39610 bp, 38 predicted proteins | sample 8637491 | NCBI WGS metagenome assembly NPID01 (sample SAMN07420843, study PRJNA396082) | bioreactor metagenome | isolation source: sample BA6 brine-fed electro-methanogenic bioreactor BA | place: Japan: Kochi | collected 2016-06-14 | reverse complement strand
TCCTGAATGTGAAAAAGCACCACCTAGTTACACCGGGAAAGAGCCTGCAGCCCTCAGAGCCAGGATGTATAACTTTGACCCTTATCTGCAGGTATATAACCGCTTGAGCCAGCTGCACAGTATCGGACACCCGCTGGATAAAGTGGAACTAATAATTATGGGAGGAACTTTCCCTTCCCACTTTTTATGTTATCAGGAATGGTTTGTATCCAAATGTTTGCAGGCCATGGTTGATTTTGGGGAGAAAATATTCGTGAAAAATGCTGAAAATAAAGATCCCCTCCCTTCAATCAAAATCCCCCATTATGGTGATTATGATTATGTACTACTAAAAGATGCTCAAGAAGCCAATGAAAATTGTCCAGTCCGTTGCGTGGGAATTACCTTTGAAACCCGACCAGACTATTGCCGGAAGGAAGATGTGGATCGTATGTTATCCCTGGGTGTTACCCGGGTGGAATTAGGAGTGCAAACCCTGTACAATTTTATTTACCAAAGAGTAAAAAGAGGGCACAATATTCAGGATGTTATCGACTCTAATAGAATTTTGAGAGATTCTGGAATAAAAGTAGCCATGCATCTCATGCCCGGGCTTTTTTCTGATTTTGAACGTGACCTGCGTATTTTCAGAAGATTATTTAATGATCCTGATTTTAAGCCAGATATGTTGAAAATTTACCCTTGTCTGGTTACCCAGGGAAGTTTGTTATATGATATGTGGAAAAAAGGAGATTATGAGCCATATACCAGTCAGGAAGCAGTGGATTTAATTGTGGAAATAAAAAAGATTCTCCCTAAATGGGTAAGGACCATGCGTATACAACGGGACATACCATCCAACCTCATTGAAGCAGGAGTAAAAAAGTCTAACCTGGGGGAGCTGGTTTATGATAGATTAAACCAGGAACAAGTACAGTGCCAGTGCATTAGATGCCGTGAAGTGGGACATAAATCATTAAATGGATTAAAATCACTTGAAAAAAGAATGAGACTTACTGAAGAAAGATATGAAGCTGCAGGTGGGCAGGAAATATTTTTGTCATTCGAAGACCCCTCCTGTGATGTTTTAGCCGGATTCCTGCGCCTTAGAATACCTTCAAATCATTCTCATCGTAGAGAAATTACAGATAAAACTGCTCTTGTGAGGGAGCTGCATGTTTATGGTCCTTTAATACCTCTGGGGAAAAAGGAAAATGAAGTGGGTCAGCACAGAGGATATGGAGAAGAACTTTTAGCCCGGGCAGAAGAAATAGCGGTTTCTGAATTTGATAAGGATAAGATTTTGATTACCAGTGGAATAGGGGTGCGTGACTATTACCGCAAATTCGGATATTATAAGGAAGGGCCCTATATGGCTAAAAAATTTTAGTTAAGTCTTTAATATCTGGAAAATTCAGGAAAAATAGTTCAATTAAAAATTAAAGGGGATGAATATGTTGAAAAAATTAAAACCTGTAGAAAAATTGGCTAAAATGATTGATCATACTAATGTGAAGGCTGATGCAACTGAAGAAGATATCAGAAAACTTTGTAGTGAAACCATAGAATATGGTTTTGATTGTGCAGTAGTAACCCCCACTAATGTATCATTAGCTTATGAAATCCTGAAAAATACTCCAGTTAAAGTTTGTTCAGTTATAGGTTTTCCTGCCGGAGTTAATACTCCATCTACTAAGGCTTTTGAAACTATAGAGGCTATTGAAAATGGTGCAGAAGAAATAGACATGGTGATGAATATAGGGGCTATTAAGTCACAAAGAGAAGATAAATTACTGGAAGATATAAAATCTGTGGTGGATGCTGCCCAGGGAAAAGTAGTAAAGGTTATTTTTGAAACAGCCTATCTGACTGATGCAGAAAAAATAAGAGCCTGCGTAATTAGCAAAAAAGCAGGAGCCGACTATGTTAAAACCTCAACTGCTTATGGTGGTCTTTCTGGAGCCACCATAGAAGATGTGACTTTGATGAAAAATAATATCAGCCCCCCCATGAAAATAAAAGCAGCTGGAGGTATAAGGAATTTGGAAGCAGCCCAGGCCATGATTGAAGCAGGTGCCAGTAAATTGGGTACATCCAGTGGAGTAAAAATCATAAAAGAAATGATGGAACTCCAAAAAAAATCATAGTTTGGTGATAAAAATGAGAATTCAAATTGAACTGGAAGGTAAGGGAAAGGCAATAGCTCAATTAGATGAAAGAAATCCAGAAACTGCCACTAAAATATTTGAAAGCCTTCCTATGGAAGGAAGAACACTTCTCTGGCTGGAAGAAATATATTTTGATATTCCCCTTACCCTGGATTATGAAAATCCATCTAAGACTGCAGAACCAGGGGATATTTCTTACTGGCCTCCAGGTTTTGCTTTTTGCATATTTTTTGGTTCTACCCAACCCTATTCTGAAGTTAATCATATAGGGAAAGTGGTTGAAAATCTGGAATTATTATTCGAAGTCCGTGAAGGCGATAGAATAATATTAAAACCCTTAAAATGAGTTAAATCCTAAAATTGAAATATTAATCCACATGTAAATTTAATAAAAGATCACATGATAAATAAAATATTATTTTAATAATCCACCGGATTTATGTGCTGATAGAGGGTGTCTCTTTGAGCAGGTATCCTATCCAAATCTTTAATTATTCGTATTAATTCTTCAGGATCTGTTCTTTCACCATACGAAGCTCCTGCAGATTTAGAAATATTTTCTTCCCCCAGTGTGCCACCCATATCATTGGCCCCAGCCATCAGACATATCTGCGAAAATTTAAATCCCAATTTAACCCATGAAACCTGGATATTTTTTATTGATTCGTGAAACATCAACCGGGCCACAGCATAAAGCTTTAAGTCCTGGGCACCTGTACTTCCTGGTCTGGCTAACCCCTGTTGATAAATGGGGGCTTTTTGATGCATGAAAGTTAGTGGAACAAATTCTGTAAAACCATGGGTTCTGTTTTGAATATCCCTTAATATACTCAAGTGTTCCACCCGGTGCTCCAGACTTTCCACATGACCATACATCATGGTGGAAGTGGTGGGAACTCCTAACTTATGTGCCGTTTCAATTACTTCTATCCACTCGGATGTATTTAGTTTTCCCGGGCAGATTACTTTTCGTACATCATCATTTAGAATCTCTGCTGCAGTTCCGGGCATTGATCCTAAACCTGCTTCTTTTAATATTTTTAATGTTTCATCAATACTAAGTCCAGATTTTTGGGAGCCATAATAAATCTCCATAGGAGAAAAGGCATGCAAGTGAACATCTCCCAGTTCATTTTTAACACTTTTTAGAATGCTTTCATAAAAATAAACATCAACATCAGGATGCAGTCCTCCCTGAATGCATATCTCCCTGGCACCTGCTTCAACTGCTTTTTTTGCTCTTTTTACCATATCCGGAACTTTCAAAAAATAAGATTGCTGGTGGTTTTGGTCTGTTTTAAAGGCGCAGAACCCACATGTTCCAGAACATATATTGGTGAAGTTAATATTCCAATTTTTAATAAAAGTTACCTCATCTCCAACCAATTGCTGCCTTATAATATCTGCCGTGATTAATAAAGCATTATAATCATTTCCTGTGACATTTAAAAGGTATAATGCATCTTCTGAAGAAATAGGGCCTTTTAATGCTCGTTCTAAAATTTGCTCAGTACGGGGTTTAATATTCAGCTTACCCAACATGAGAATTGATATCTGGTTCTATATCTTTAAAAGTTTTGGTTTGATGAAGATATCTATTGCCCATACATTAAGTTGAGAATTATGCTTTCAGACTCAATAATTACCGATAAATTTAAATATATTAGAGTCCTAGGTAAATTTGGAGGTGAAATTATGGCCGAATTACCTATTGCACCAGTAGGCAGAATCATAAAAAATGCCGGTGCACAAAGAATCAGCGACGATGCAAAGGAGGCTTTAGCAAAAGCTCTGGAAGAGAAAGGTGAAGAAATCTCCCGGAAAGCTGTCGAACTTGCAAAACACGCTGGAAGAAAAACTGTCAAGGCTAGCGACATTGAAATGGCCGCTAAACAATAATTTTAGCGCCTATTTCAATTTTTTTTAATTTTACTCTTTTTATTTTTTAAAAAAAAATGTATTTTTATTAATATGATTCTATGGATTTGTTTTTATAACCCCTAAAGTAAACCCCTTCATTTTCAGATTTATTTTCATTATATGAAATGATAATTTATTTATCCTAAAATCCAAAAATTGAAGTACTTTCCTATTAAATTAAGATCTAGTAGACATATTTTTTTATATATCTATTTTAAATTAATACGACCTTAAAGGAGAATATTTATGAGCAATATAGAAAATTTAAAAGAAGCATTCTCAGGAGAATCTCAAGCAAACCGAAAGTATCTGGCTTTTGCTAAAAAAGCAGACCAGGAAGGATATCCCCATATCGCACGACTTTTTAGAGCAGCTGCTGCAGCAGAAACCGTGCATGCCCATAACCATTTAGATGCAATGGGTGGTATTAAAAGCACTGAAGAAAACCTGAAAACTGCAATTGAAGGTGAAATTGCAGAATTTGAAGAAATGTATCCTGATTTTATTGAAGAAGCTAAAGAAGAAGGGGATAAACAGGCTGAGTGGACTTTTGATGTGGCCAACCAGGTGGAAAAAATTCATGCCCAGCTCTATCAAAAAGCCCTGGAAAATATAGAATCAAAGGTAATGGTTGATTACTATGTTTGCAACTGGTGCGGGAATACGGTAGAAGAAAAACCACCGGAAAAATGCCCCATCTGCAATGCCCCTGTTGAAGAATTTTTAAAAGTAGATTAATTCATTAATAATTAAAATTTTTCTTATTTTTTCTTACTGTTTTGTTATTTTTTAGGATTTAAGAGAATAATGGTATAACCATCAGCAATACTCACCCCCCAACTCTCCATTATAAATCAATAACAATACAACCATGCATGATATTCATATTACGGATTATTAAATTGTAGAAGTAATCCTATCTATTTATTTTGGTTGCAGTATTCTGTAAATAAAGTTATAGTTAGATTTGATGGAAAATTAGTCATCTTTTTTTATCCATATAAAATTTAAAATAAATAAATTATATCTAAATAAATATTTTTAAAGAGTCCTGGTTTTCTAGGAAAAAATTTCTGGCATTATTAAAGGCATTAATAGATTTAATAATAAATTAGTATAAAATAAAAGATTTACTCCATTTGAGGGAAAAGGTTATATATGAATACAGCTATAACCTAGATGGACGCCCTTTAGGGCCGGTGGTCTAGGGGTATGATACCTCCCTGACACGGAGGTGATCACGAGTTCGAATCTCGTCCGGCCCATTGCCGTGGTAGTTCAGTTGGGAGAACGCCAGACTGAAGATCTGGATGTCGCTGGTTCAAGTCCGGCCCACGGCATTTAATATAGGTTTTATTTTAAAAAAATTTTAAATTATATAAATTCAATTTTATAATAAGATTAATAGATACTTTTGTAGTGGTATGTTAAATCATAAGTACTTATTTTAAACTAATCTTAGATATGAATCATTATCTATTTATTATCCATTATTTGAAGCCTTTAAATAGGTACTGGTAGAATCACTGATTTCTAAATGGATAAATTCCCCTATTTTTGCATTTTTCACCACTACAGGCATGTAAGAATTAGTTCTACCGATAAAACCACCTTTTTTTCCTTTTTCTACTATTAAAACCTCCTGAATGGTTCCAATGTATTTAAGGTTATCCTGATTGGTAATTTCAGTTTTAATTTTTTCAATCATTTTAGAACGTTTTTTAAGTTCTTTGAATTCAATTTCATCTAGATTAGATGATTCAGCTAAATATCTGTGTTTGTATTTAGATAAATGGACGAAATTGGGTTTAATCTCTTTTAAGAAGTCGCAGGTATGTTGAAATGCCTCTTCATCTTCTGTAGGATAAGCCACGATAATATCTGTAGCAAGGGTTATTTCCGGTATTTCCCTTCTAAATTTATTAATAATATCTTTATATTCATTTACTGTGTGGCAACGGTTCATATCTTCCAGAACCTGATTACTGCCGCTTTGAATAGGGATGTGAATAAATTTGTAAACCTTTTTCGATTTAAATGAATCTATCAAGCCTTCTACATCATCCATCATGCTTTTAGGATGCATCATGCCAATCCTGAGACGGAAATTACCATCCAGAGCAGTTATTTGATTTATTAAATCTGAAAGTTTTTCACCAGTATCTTTCCCATAAGCTGCTGTATCCTGAGCAGTTAATTGAATCTCCACACATCCTTCCTGGATTGCTTGACGGGCTTCTTCCACAATTAATTTACTGGGATAACTCTGTAATCCTCCCCGGGCAAAACGGGTGCAGCAATAAGTGCACTTACCCATACATCCTTCACAGATCTGGATAATATGAATCATAGGATTGGAACGAATTTTTGGGAGTCCTGCTTTACATCCAGAAGATATTCCAGTAAGATGATCATTTTTACCATCAAGAACTGATTTAACCAGTTGAGGTATTTTTTGAATTTGATGGGGGCCTATCCATCCTGCTTCAGGTGCAATTCGGGATAATTTATCTGGTTCAATTTCCACCATGCACCCCCCTACAATTAACTTTTTTTCTGGAAAATCTTTTTGAATCTTCTTTATGCGGTTTATAACTTTGTGTTCTGTGGGATGTTTCACATAACAGGTGTTTATAATAATCACCTGAGCATCTTCCACATTAGAAACCACATTTATATTTTCTGCAGACAGAATTCCGGCCATGATTTGGGAATCAGCCTGATTAAAAGTACATCCAAATGTTTCAATGTAAACTTTCATTTTATCCTCAATTTGACGTTTATTATCTTAAGTTACATTCCATACTCTAAATAAGGTAGTAAATTAAATACATTGGTAAAAATACCAATATTTTCATTAATAATAGAGGGTTCTCTAAAAAATTAGATAAAAAGTAACCTGAATCTCTGTATTTTTAGAAATTCAGGAAAAAAATGAGAATGATGAAATATCTTATCCGGTTATATTACCAGCCATATTCACCTATGAGTGGTACAAATGCCACTCCACCTAAATTCTTAGATTTAAATTTGTTTTCGCCAATTTTATCAATGATTATTAACTCCTGATTATAGTTAGAGGACCCCACAGGGATTATAAGTTTTCCACCTATCTCTAGCTGATTTTTTAGACTCTCAGGTATATCCGGAGCACCGGCGGTAACATATATCCTGGAAAAGGGAGCATGTGCTGGTAAACCCTTAGTACCATCCCCCACTATAACTGTAACTCTTTTATCATATCCAGTAAGCTTTAAATTTTTTTTAGCTACTTCCGCCAGGGAACTGATCCTTTCTATACTATATAAATGGCCTTCTTCGCCAATTATCTCTGCCACGATAGCGGCATTATATCCAAATCCAGTACCTATCTCCAAAACATTCATTCCCTTCTTTAAATCAAGTTTTTCAGAAATGATGGCTACCATATGAGGGGCAGATATGGTTTGACCCTCACCAATAGGTAAGGGCTGATCTAAATAAGCTCGTGATTGGAATTCCTCTGGTAAAAATTCCTCCCGGGGGACAGTTTCCATGGCTTTTTTAACTGATGGTGAGCGGATAATCCCATAACTTTCTAATCGAGCCACCAATTCTTTCCTTGGTAAAGACAATTCTGATTTCATATAATCCCTTAAAATGTAAGTGATTGAATCTTAGCTTTCTAAAGTGGAAGATTTGACTATTTTGCTGGTCAAATCCTGATTGAATGTGTTAGATTTAAAAGGTCTCCCATAAATTCTTTTAATTATTCCTGCATTGGCAGAACCTTTTCTCATCTTCCGATCCATGGTTTTTAATGATTTAATTTTAAATATAGTATTTTCTATTTTCACTAGATCTCCTATATTAAATATAAAATCCCTTTCTACTTCCACTTTATAAGATGATATTCTTCCGTGAAAATCAACTGAAATTCCAACCCGGGCCAGAGTATCGAGTGAGGATCCCCATATAGTATCTAAATCACTTACAATACTTTTTGAAACTCTTGAACCTTTTTTAGTTTCCAGTGAAGTAATTTCAACCCTGATTTCACCTAAGGGAAGCACATCCCCTACCTTTAATAATTCATCAGGATAAACTTCCACAAAGTCTTTATATGATTTTTCATGTTCACTGACAATAATGCGGAATTTAATAGGTTTATTATGACTTAATTCATTTCTATAAACCGTCTGACACTCTTTGCATTTTAAAAGTAGTTTCTCAATAAATTTGGATTTAGATGTCTCTTTTTTAGATTTTAATACTTCATAAGAATCAGATCCACATATGGGACATTTCATTTTATATTACTCCCTATAAATCAATGAGTAGTTTATCGTAAATTTATTTATAATAGATATATTATCTTCAATTTATAAAAATATTTAATAAAATTATGGTTTTTTTTGTAGAAAATGATCCACTAATCCCCCATTTTGAAGAATTTCCAGCATGAATTGTTTAAAAGGTTCTATTTGAAAAGTTTTATTGGTGGTTAAATTTAGAATTTCGCCTTTTTCCAGGTCAATTTGTATTTTTTCCCCTTCACGTACTTCAATATCTGCAACAATTACAGGAAGCCCAATATTAATAGCATTACGGTAGAAAATTCTTGCAAAAGACCGGGCGATTATAGCAGAAACACCTGCATGTTTTAATGCCACTGGAGCCTGTTCCCTGGAAGATCCACACCCAAAATTCCATTCAGCGACTATTATGTCACCTTTATCCACTTTATCTGCAAATTCATCCCTTACTCCTTCCATGACATGTGATGCTAGATCATCCAGACTAAAAGTTCTTAAATAACGGCCAGGGATTATAACATCCGTATCGATGTTATCTCCAAATTTCCATACTTTTCCAGTAATTGGTTCTATCATAAAATTGCTCCTTAAGTAGTGACTAGTAAAAAATTTATAAGTAGAATTAGTAGGTGAAAATAGTAACTTACTTCCAATTTTTTTTTAAAGATTGTAATGTTAAGTGGTCAATGATTTTTTAATTCTGAAAAGTTAAGAATAAATATGATTTATTTAACTTTACTTAAATAATCTTAGTGCAATAAAAAGATATATAAAATTATCACCGTTTACGGTGATTAGAATTTCTAAAGGGTATATTATACCATGCGCGAACCAGTATTTTGAGGTTGGGTAACTACAATATGGCAATTCATATCCTCAGTAGCATCCTCAATCACTTTAATTATTTCTCCAGGATTATTATCAGTAATAGCATAAGTAGTAGGCCCAAAAGAGCTCATACCAGCACCAGCAGCACCAGCTTCCAGCATAGATTCAATAATTTCACTGATTAAGTTAGGCTGAAGTTTTCTTTCAATCTGTTTAAAGCCAATGTTCTGGATGGCATTTATAGCTTCTCCAAAATCATCCAGATCATGTTCCAAAACAGCAGGCATCATCTTCATCAGGATGATATGGGAAAGAGTTTCAACTTCCCTCAGAGGAATGGGGCAATAATTTTGAAAAATATTGACTTCTTTAGAACCTGAAACCCATTCTTTAGTATCAGGTATGGCCAGAACCAATTTCCAATCTTGGGGAAAATCATAACGTGCAATTAATGGTGGAGGTGATGCATTGGATGCTGAAGAAGGGAGAAAACCTGTTTTTTCTTTTATCTTATGGCCTCCATCCACGATAAACCCCCCATGACTAAAGGCACCAACCCCAATACCGGATGTGCCTCCCCGGCCCACCACCTGACCCATTTTATTAGTTTCCAATTCCAGTTGATGGAGTTCGGTTATTAATTTAGCAGTGGCCAGAGATATCTGGGTACCTGATCCTAGTCCAGAATGGGCCGGATATGTTTTTAATACAGTAAAAACAAAACCACCATCAAGATTAAAGTATTGAATAGTATTTGAGGCAGCTTTTATAATCTTTTGAGTGTATTCCTCCATCAATTTTGAATCCAGATTTTTAGAATCCTCAAAATTTACCTGGATACCCTGATCTATCATTTGAGCTTTGATGACTAGTTGGGGGTCTTTGATGGTGATTCCCACCCCACCATCCATTCTACCCCGAGATCCATTTAAATCAATTAGAGTTAAATGTAGTCGGGAAGGAGTTTCAATAATCAATTAAACAACCATGATAATTTAATTATCCTTTAAGGGGATAGAAAATTCCTTTTCAACCTCTTGTCGATAAATGGAATTCATAGTGCAGAAGGGTATGATGCGTCCATCAGGTAATGCATAGTGAATAACACATCTTTTTACACGATCTTCATCAAAATTCCAGGGATCCATAAAGTGCATACAAGAAATTAACAGAGTTTTATGATGGAAATCACCTAAAGATTTGTAAGATCTGTCTTTAAAAACAGAAGTCAGAATATTTTTAATATCTACTGATTCCGGGGCCTCACTACGATCAATGGTACGGGGTAACTCCAGGGTAGCCCTGGCTACAGATTTTGCTTTACCTCTAATTCCCCCATTTTTAATATCCCCTGTGCTTTTTTCCAGAAGTTCAAAGAACCTATCTACATCCACAAAACGAGTTATAGGGATTATATCACCATTATCAATGAAAATGTAGGTTGCTGTACCGCAGTGCTGGTGGCAGGTAAAGGTAACCTGGGGTTCATCCTCCAGAACCTGTACAAATTCAGATATGGAATGTACCGAAGAAGCAGGATAGAAATCATCCAGGGCAATTTTAGAGTTAGTCTGTTTTTCAACCATTTTCTGAAAATCAGGTATGGTCACTCTCTGGGCCTCTACCTGATCCGCAGGAGTTCTTCCTGCAAACGAAACAGGCTGGAAATTAACACCACGAATAATATCCAGGTTATCCACTGCAAAACGAATAATATCCCCTATTTGATTATCATTTATCCCTTTTACTATGGTAGGAACTAAAACTATACCCAAATTAGCTTTTCGACAATTTTCAATGGCATCAATTTTAAAAGGCAGTAAATTTTTTCCCCGATTATTTATATAGGGTTCTTCAGTTATTCCATCAAATTGAAGATAAATTGTATTTAATCCTGCTTCCTTTAAATCTTTGGCCAGTTCAGGTCTCTTAGCCAGTCTGATACCATTAGTTGCAATTTGAGTGTGACTGAATCCTTCTTCCTTGGCCAGCTTTATCAAATCCACAATATCCTTTCGTATGGTGGGTTCTCCTCCAGCATACTGAATAGCAGGAGTAGGGACTGGCTTATTACTTCTCAAATTCCGGAGCATCTGCCTTATTTCTTCATAAGTGGGTTCGTATAAATATTTAGAAACCGCTGCATTGGCAAAGCAAACCGGACATTTTAAATTACATCTATTGGTAACATCAATAAGGCCTAAAATAGTATGACTTTCATGATCAGGGCAGATACCACAATCCATCGGACAGTTTTTGTCAGTGTCAGTTTGAGGGTTTTTCAAGCCCTTACCCACATAATCACAATCTTCAGCTTTCCTGTAAATATCACTATCGCTCCAATAAACATTGTTAAAAGAACCATGCTCCGGGCATTCTTTTTTTATCATGACCTTGCCCTGTTCCTCATAAACTTCTGCATCCAGTGGTTTTAAGCATTCAGGACAGAGACTTTTTGTCTTTTTGATAACCATAATTTCACCCAAATATATTTAATATAAAATTATAAATCATATAAATCAATTTTATTCATCGTTGTAAATGGAAATAATTTCATCGATTTCGTCGATTTCCGGAGGTAAATAATGAATCCAGATATAATCAATATTTTGAATATGATTGCCTATGTAATATACTTTATGCTGCCTGCTTATCTAGCAAATGTCAGTGCATTAACCTTTGGCGGTGGGGTTCCCCTTGACTTTGGACATGATTTTAGAGATGGTAGGAGAATATTAGGTGATGGTGTAACCTGGAGAGGAACCATTATAGGTACATTAATTGGAACTTTAATTGGTCTTATACAGGGAATAATTTCAGGAAATATTCTGCAGGGCCTGCTTTTAGGATTTACTTTAGGAGCCGGAGCGCTCTTAGGAGATGCAGCAGGTAGTTTTATTAAGCGCCGGTTAAATATTAGTCGCGGAAGGCCCGCTCCGATATTAGATCAGTTAGATTTTGTGGTAGGTGCTTTGTTATTATCTTCTTTAATTTTGCCCCTGGAACCAGTTTTAATACTTTTAGTACTCTTAATTACCATCATACTCCATCTTTCTGCCAATATACTGGCCTATAGTATGGGGATTAAAGAGGTATGGTATTAAAATTTATTAATTTGAATAATTATATTTCGTTTTAAACAAAAAATCTTTTTAAACATAATTTCTTTTTATCAGGAATGAATCCAGATTTATTGATTTTAAGTAAATAATATCCCTAGAAAGCACTAATCAAGAGGGAGCGAATCCTGATCATGTAAGAACTCCTCCATCATCAGAGCCGTTCCCACTGCAGGAGCAACCACACATTCATCTGGAGTTAGAAATTCATCCATGGTTACTACATTCATCCGGGCCATTTGTGCTGCTGGAGATGCCAGAACATTCATTCCCAGGCCCGTGGCAACCACCCTCTCCATAAATTCTATATCGCCTACTTCATGTATGGCTTCTGCTATATTTGACGCTTGTTTATGGTGTAAATATTTGCAAATGGAAAGTATATCAGATTTAGACAAAATATCCAGATCTCCACAAATTATTCGTGCAATACGTCTCATAGAATCTTCACTTGTTTTTCCCGCCCGATCAGGAGTATCACAGATGTAATCTTTGGGATTTATATTCCCCAGCACGTTATGTACATCAGCTGAAATGGCAAAAAGTTCAGAAGAAACCCGAAACCATCCCTCATCCAGAGGTACTTTATCTGTAATTGTTGCCACATTGCTCCGCAGGGTTCCAGTATAAACCAGTTCACCTGTTCCCAGTCTTTCCAGGTCAGATCTACCCTTAGCACATTCTGAACCATTTTTAATAGGTATTATGTCAGTAGTGGTACTTCCTACATCCACCAGTATACAATCAGAATCCATTATAGCTGCTATCTGTGAAGTAGCAATCCAATTAGCAGCAGCTACTTTCAAAGGATCTTTAAATACCTGGGAAGGCTTCAGAATACCTTCCAATCCTACAAAACCCAGAGGTACTGAAAAAGTGTTTTTTACCTTTTTTAATATATCCAGTACTCCCTCACGTTTCGTCTGATAAGCATCCACCAGTTCGGCAGTCATGCAAACTCCCACAGCGTCGATATCATTTAATTCATCCCCTAGAAGTTTAAGAAGGGAGTGACTCAATTCGTCTTTTTTTTCCCACATAGGGAGGTAGCAGTAATCCACATGGATATTTCCCATGTCCCCGTCAGTATCAAAATCTATTATGGCCAGGTCAGTATTGGCTCCACCTATGTCAAATCCTGCAATCTTCATTATTTCACCTGATTGTGATATTTAATTATAATATGTTTATTTTAAATCCCAGTTATTGAATTTGTCATGTGAATCACGAAATATCATAATTTTCCTGAATCATCTCTTAATAAAAAGTTAGTGAAGTTTTACCAAAAATCATTTTTGATTTGTAATAATCAGATTATTGCCACTTTTTTCTAAAAATATCTTTCCTTTACAATTTAAATCTTCAGGGAGTATTCCTTTTACTGCATCAAGTATAGCATGCCCCATATTAACGGAAGATAACTTTCTAATAGCCACAAAAGGAGTAGTTAATCTGGAATTGATTTCCAGTATATACACCTGATTATTTAAAATCAAATCAACACCCACATATCCTTTAAGGCCATCCACAGACTCAACAGCTTTTTTAGCAACTTCTAAAGCTTCTTTAGCAAGTTCATGGTCCCAGGGAACTTCCGCACCATGATATTCCATTCCGTTTCCAATGAATTCTATTTTTTGTCGATTTAAAGTCAGAGGAAGTGCTTTATCCCCGGTGGATAATAGACTCACACTGCAGGATTCCCCTTCTACAAAGTCCTGTAATAGAGCATAAGGTAAAAAAGTATTCAATGATTCAACAGCCTTTTTTAAATCTTCAAAGGAGTAAACAATCTTAATTCCCTGGCAGGCAACCCCATCAGCGGGTTTAAAGACCATTTTTTTATCTTTAATTAGTAGAGCATATTTTTCCTGATTTTCAGGGCATTTAAAGTCTTCCAGGATTATTTTATAAGTATTTATAACTGGAACATGTTTTTTGAGTATAGAATATGTTTTAAATTTATCAGAACAATTCAAAACTGCCTGGGAAGTTGAACCATAAACCTGAACTCCCCTCTCTTCCATAATACGGGTTAGTTCATATAATTCCATGTCTTCTTCTGCAGCAACAAAAAGACAGCCATCATATGCACTGATATTTTTGGTTATCCATTGCCTTAAATCTTCTTTTAAGATTATTGGTTGGGCGGATTTCCATTTTTCAAGGTATTCCGGGCTTAAAAATTTTTCAGATATGAGATAATGTATGTTAAAGTCTTGAAAATCTTCTAGCAGACCTTCCAGCATGGCCTGGCCTTCTGCCAAAAGTGAAGGATCATTGAAACCAGAGGCGGTAGCATATTCAAAAATCAATAAATTCAAGGTCTACCTACTCCCTTAAAAATAACTCCATTTTTTTTAAATTCTGCCGGGTCCAGTATAGGGCGTGTGCAGATTAAAATTGAGTTTTTAATCATTTCAGGAGTAATTTGACGGTAGATATCGTGGTCTGTCATTAAAACCACACAATCACAGTTCAAAGCGTCTTCAAAAGCAACACTTACTCCTCCCATATTTTTTATGGTATTCTCTTCAACAAAGGGATCATGTACCAGAACCTCCGCTCCTTTCTGGATTATATCCCTTATAAACGGTTCAGCTGGAGTTTCTCTAGCATCTGCCACATTGCCTTTATAAGCCACCCCCAGTAGACCTACTTTTGAATCTATTAAACGTTTTCCACATGCTTCCAGGGATTCTTTTACCAGTCCCGCCACATGATGAGGCATGAATTCATTTATTTCCCGGGCAGTTTCAATTAGTCGGGCAGGATAGCGGCCTTCTTTTGCCATTTCCACAATGAAATAAGGGTCAATAGAAAGACAGTGCCCACCAACCCCCGGACCAGGATTATGTATATTAACCCGGGGGTGATAATTTGCAGCATTTATAGCGTGGATAGCATCAATGCCCAGTGATTCACATACTAGGGCCAGTTCATTGGCCAGTGCAATATTGGTATCCCGGTAAGTATTTTCCATGAGCTTAACCATTTCGGCTGTTACCAGATTTTCAACGGTTATAACCTCTCCCTTAGTAATTTTACCATATAATGCTGCTGCTTTTTTTGCACTCTTCTGATCTATTCCCCCAATAACCCGGGCATTATGAGTCATTTCATATAAAGTGTTTTGAGGTAATGCCCTTTCAGGAGTATAAGCCACCCCAAAATCTTTGGAAGCCTTAAGACCACTTTTTTCTAATAAGGGAATTATGATATTTTGACAGGTATGGGGAGGGATAGTGCTTTCAATAATTACCAGATCATCCTTATTTAAAACTTTAGCTATGCTTTCACAGGCAGAAATAACTGCTGAAAGATCTGAGCATTTATTTTCATCAACAGGGGTAGGAACTACCACTATCATCACATTAGAATCTTTTACTAAGGTAGAAATACCATTATCTGCACTTAAAAGGCCTTTTTTAACTACATTCTCTACCAGTTCATCGAGTCCAGGTTCCATAATTGGTGATTTCCCATCGTTGACCATGGAAACTGTTTCTGAGTTTATATCAATTCCCACCACTTTATATCCGTTATCAGCGAATAATGCAGCAGTTGGTAGTCCCATATGGCCTAAACCAAATAATGCGATTCTGATTTTTTCTTCAGTCATTTTTTCCCCTATTTTTATAAATTAATCACTACTTTAATGATTATACTGAGGGTGGATTAAGTCCACATAGTTTAAATGAAATATTATCAGATTTTTATTCACCTGATGATTATTAAACATCTGAAATTATCTATCTTCTACAGATAAAATCTAAAATCTAATTTTTCTTTCTTAAGTTAAGAGTAACCTTGATTTATAAATATTCATCAAATAAAACCAATTTATTATATAAATTTAACTCCGGGTAAGGAAACTTTGGTTCCCCCTTATCATAAATTAACCTCAAAAGGGCATTTCTGGATTTTTCAAATTCTAAAACCGTTATTTTTTCATTAATAACTTCTGATTTACGGTTAAATGAACCCATTATATCTTCAGGTGGTTTAATAGTAAGGTTACCCTCATGAAATTCCTTTAAAGTAACATCCAATATTTTTTGAGATGATTTTCCATCACCATATGGATTAGGAGCATTTTTCATTTTATTCCGGGCTTCTTTATCTCTATTGATTTTTCGGGCTGCTTTTATAATTTTTTCCTTTTGAGCACCTACCAGGATGTTTCCCCCGGCATGAACTGTCTCCGGACGTTCAGTATTATATCTTAATGTTAAGCAGGGAACATCGAGAGTGATGGCTTCTTCCTGAAGTCCGCCTGAATCTGTAAGAATTATGTGGGACTTACTTAACAATAAAAGGAAATCCAGATAACCTGCTGGTTTAATTAGTTTTATGTGAGGAGTATTCATTAACCGGGAATAAAGGCCGAATTTTTCCAAATTTTTACGGGTTCGAGGATGTATAGGGAAAATAATTGTAAATTCATTCAGTTCTATCAAAGCCTGTACAATACTGTTTAATCTTTCAAAATCATCCACATTTTCTGCCCGGTGCATGGTAAGAGTAAGTACATTTTCTGCTTCAGGAATAAGGGAATCCTTGCTTTTTTTTTCAGCAATTTTTAAGTTACGTAAACAGGCATCAACCACAGTATTGCCGGTTATAAATATTTTTTTGGGATTTATCCCCTCTGAAATAAGATTTATAGCAGATTCTTCAGTGGGAACATAATAAATTTCTGAACAAACATCCGCCACCATCCGGTTAATTTCTTCAGGCATAGTTTTATCAAAAGATCTTAAACCTGCTTCCACATGTCCTACTGGAATATGTAGTTTAGATGCCACCAGAGAACCAGAAAGAACCGCATTTGTATCTCCCTGCACCATTACCAGGTCTGGTTTTTCTTCTTTTAAAACTTTTTCAATACCTTTCATCATTTCAGAAGTCTGGTCTGCATGAGAACCAGATCCTACTCCAATATTAAAGTGAGGTTCTGGTAATTCCAGATCTAGAAAGAATTGATTTGACATTTCGTGGTCATAGTGTTGACCGGTATGTATCATGGAGAATTCTATATTTCTTTTTTTAATTTCGTCAATGACCGGAGCCATTTTAATTATTTCTGGCCGGGTCCCAATTATGATGGCGATTTTCATGATAATCAACTTTTTTTTGATAAATAAATTATAAATAAGTAAATAATAGATTAAAAATTATCAATCCACTGGTTTTCGTTTCCTTTTAGCCCGATACTCATCAATAACTGTCAAGAGCTTTTTTTCTTCCTCTTTTTTTCTTTGCTCTTTTAGTTTACTATTCCATTTTGCAATTTCATTATTTAAAGTTTCAGCTTTAATAATGGCAAATTCATCTACCATTCGTATTTGCAGTTTATCTGCATTTATAACCGGTATATCTTCTTTTTCAAAAACTTCTCTAGCAGTATGGGACATTTGATCAGTTATTATTATAGCCTTTAGTCCTATATCTACCAGTACCGAAGCAGTATTAGAACCTCCCCCCCGTGAGGTTTTGAGTAAAATTACATCACCTTTTTTGATTTTCCAGTACTCACCAGCTTCTTTTATACCTTCTTTAGTAAATGATTTCACTATTTTAACTGGAACATCATTTTTAGAAATTTCCATGCTTCTGATTTTATGAATGGATTTTAAATTTTCTTCCAATCGTTTACGGTGAGATTTTTCCTCTTTATACTGGTTAATCAATTTTTTTATTAATTCTACCTTAGAAGAAAGCTCTTTATTAAGTAAAATATCCTTAGAATAGTCCTGGTGAACTTTATCTATTCTGGATTTAAGTTGGGATATCTCTTTTTTATTTCTTTGAATTTTATTTCTGGAGATTTTATTTTTATCCCTTAAATTTTTTATAATTCCTTCCTGTTTTTTTATCTGCTTTTCCTGAGTCTTAATTCTCTTTTTCAATTTCAATATGAATTTCGAGCTTTCAGGAAGAGATATATTATTTTCATCTGTTTTTGAAGTAGCTTGATCCGGATAAGTATGAGGAGGTAAAATGTCCTCCTGCGAATTTTTAGATAAGGGTGATTTTATTTCATTCCTTTGCTTATCCATAGCATTAAAACTATTTTTCTCCCCTGAAACTTCGTTTATAGCCTTAGTAATAGGAGTCCCACTTATAAACAGGCTTTTGATTTTATCCATTTCTTCCGGATTTAAATCCATTTCACTGGTCTTCTTTTCAATTTGATTGAGCTTTTTTTCATAATTTTTGTAGGTTTTTATTGCTGCAGCAAGTGCGTCCCTTTGATGGGCATTTTCAATAACCTGACCTGGAGAAAGAGTCTTTATAAAAGAATCAACCAGTTCTTTTTTTGATTCAACACTCATAATCTTAGAGGGAGCGTAAATTTTGGAATTCAATGCGGTTGCTAATTTTTTCACAGATTTAGGAATGGGATAAACATCAGTGGCCACAATCAACGCCCTTCCAAATGATATAATGTTATTAATTACCTCTGCTTTAGATATCTCTTTAAAACTGGAGAGGAATAGAAGATTTCCAGAAAGATCTATTATGGCAATACCTACCGTTAAACCAGGATCAAATCCCACAATTATCCAGGGATCTTTACGAAAAAAAGAACTTCTTTCCAGGTTATCAGGCTTATCTTTTAATAAATCATGTGAAACTCCATTATTATCTAAATTAAGAGCTTTATTTTTGTTTAAATCCATTTTAAAAAAATTATTATAGTATAGCAGGTTAATTTCCTCCATCCCTCAGAATAATTAAATTATCCCGGTAACCTATTATCTATTATTTAAATCATACAGGAAATTATTTATCATTTTCTAAGAATTAAAATAATTTTTTATTAATCACCCATAAAAACTTCAGTTTATTTACTTAATGCCCCCTTAAAACTACATCAAGCCATTAAAACTATTAAGAAAGCTACTGAAATTTTTTTTAGTACCCTGCCTAGTAAAATTAAAGATTATTTTTTTTCCTGAAGTTCTATCATATTCTGGAGCAGGGATTGCTCTACCATAGCCTGATTGAATGTTTTTTCAAATTCTTCCTTTAATGTGGAAATAAATAAGTCAACAGCATATTTATCATAACGAAATTTAAGGTTTTTATATTCAACGTCCATTAAAATCAGTCCAGAGGACGGCATGGGCTTTAAGCCAGGAGAATAGTGGGGGTTTAAATACTCTGGAATCCTTTCCGGATCAATTTCACCTTTTCCACATTGATAAAGCACCATTATCATCTTTCGGACCATTTTCCAGAGAAAACTCTGCCCTACCACATCAACAATTATCGTCTGTCCATTTTTAGAAATATTTATACTTTCCACAGTTCTAATGGGATTTCTCTCACTTCTTTTTGAAAAATTAAGAAAATTATGGGTGCCCACCATATACTCTGAAGCTATTTGCATTTTAGTAATATCCAGCCCTTCAAAATCAACCATAATATATCGATAATATCTCCTAAGAGCATATCTGGGTCTGAAACCAAAATGAACCGGTGCTTTTGCAATAAACTGCACTTCGGAAGGTAAGGCCTTGTTGATTTGATTGATTCTTATTTCGTTTTCACTTCTAAAGGCCACCACATTGCCCATAGCATGTACCCCCTTATCTGTTCTTCCTGCTATGGAGAAACCAGATGCATCAGGAGTTTCTATAAGTTCTATTTCCTGAAGGGCTTTAATAATTTCCCCTTCCACGGTGGGTACATCAGCCTGTCTTTGGAAACCACTAAAATTAGATCCAATATAGGCAACCTTCAAAGCGACTTTTCTCAATTTAGAACCTCAGGATATTTATAATATTATAATATTTTAAAGTATTTTCAGTAGAATAATAATATTTTAAGTTATCTAAGTGCCATTAATCTAATTAATATTAATCTAATTAATTATAATCTTATGAGATAAGTATATCCTCATAATAAATCATTAGTAATATTGCTAATAAATATCTTTTATAATACGCTAATTACAGGAGTTTTATAATGAACAGGATCTGGGGTTATATAAGCGGAATTCTGGCCATGTTTTTTTTTGGAATATCCAGTCCTATTAATAAGATAATGCTCTATGAAATGGACCCCCTGGTTATTGCTGCTTTCACCTATTTGATAGCAGGGATATTTCTATTTGCAATACGTTTATCGCCATTAAAAGAAAGAATACTTGATTTTATTAATCACGACTCAAATAGTGAGATTTTTATTTCTAAAAAAGATTATATCATCATCCTGTTAACTGCCATCTTCAGTTCCGTTATTGGCCCTATTGCATTCTTATACGGTTTGAGACAAACCAGTGCCATTGATGCCTCTCTTTTATTAAACACTGAAGTTTTGTTTATTATTTTTATGAGTTTTATCATCTTTAAGGATATCTTAAAGAGAAAAGATGTTTTTGGAATCTTTTTAATTGTATTAGGGGCCATAGTTTTAGCAACTAAAGGAGAATTTGATGAATTATTTGTTAATCAAAATTTCATCGGTAGTTTGCTTATAATAAGCGCTTCCTTTTTCTGGAGCGTGGATACGGTTTTAAGTAAATTTTTAAGTAATAAAAGAGACCTTATTTTAATATCAGCCCTTAAAAGTTCAATTGGAGGATTATTATTATTTTTAATCATCTTAATTATAGGTATTGATATCCTGGTACCTTATGATCTTTTATCCCTGCTCCTATTTACTGCCATTTTCAGTGTGGCTTTAGCCTTTATCGTGCTTTACTTTGCCTTAAGGGAAATCGGATCAAGCAGAGTAGGAGCCATTTTTCCTTTAGCATCTCTTTTTGGATCAGTTTCTGCTTTTCTAATATTAGGAGAATCATTCTCTATTTTAGAAATAATTTTTGGTAGTTTAATGCTTTTAGGAGTTTATATTCTTTACTGGGACCCTAAATTAAAGGGAAATAAAAAACCCCTTGCCCCTGCTAATGATAAAAATATTAAATAATTGATAATAATATTCAAATAAACTGATAATCCCTCTAAAAACCCATAGCTTAAATAATCATAATTAAAAGAATTGTGATTGGAATAAGCTAAGAGACAAATTAAAAAATATTCAAATCAATATATAAAGGTGTTAAAATGTCATTTTCTGATAATAAAATGTTAATCATGCCGGCAGTGGATATTAAAAATGGTAAGTGTGTACAGTTAGTACAGGGCCAACCCGGTACAGAACAGGTAATTATTGAGAATCCTCAAAAAGTAGCTCGCAAATGGCAAGATCTGGGAGCAGAGATTATTCATGTGATTGATCTGGATGGTGCCCTGGGGAACCGGGACAATATAAATATTGTACAGGATATTCTTAAAGAAGTCTCGGTACCTATACAATTAGGTGGAGGAATCAGAAATCAGGAATATGCTGAAAAGTTGCTGGATTCTGGAATTGAAAGGTTGATTTTAGGGACCATGGCCATTGAAAATCCAGAAATAATTTCTAACCTATCACAAGAATATGGAAAAGATCGTATAATGGTAGCGCTGGATAGTAAAGACTCGCTGGTAGTTATTAAAGGATGGAGGGAAAAAACCTCCCAAACAGCACCAGAACTGGGCAAGCTATTAGAAGCTAAAGGTGCAGGTAGCATCCTCTTTACCAATGTAAATGTGGAAGGACTCTTAGGAGGGTTCTATACTGAACCACTTATAGATTTATTAGATGCGGTTAATATTCCAGTGGTATACTCTGGAGGAATTACCTCTTTAGATGACCTCCAGAAGTTAAGAAAAACACAAGTAAAAGGAGTAGTGATTGGATCTGCTCTTTACAAAGGAAAAATTGATTTTGAAGAATCTTTGAAATTCCAGGATTAGAATTATAATGGAAATAACTCATCAAAGAATTATCCGCAGTTATTAAAAAAAGTTGGACATCCGGTTAATATTAAAGATATTTCCACTTGAGATGGTGAAAAATATGAATACGGTGATGGCTACAGGTACTTTTGACATAATACACCCGGGTCATGGTTTATTTTTAAAAGAAGCGAAAAAATTAGGGGGAGAAAACGCCAGACTGGTGGTGGTGTTGGCTAGAGATTCCACTGTTCGCTCCAAAAAACGAGTGCCTATCGTAAGTGAAACCCAGCGCTTGGAAGTAGTCAAAATGCTAAAACCAGTGGATGAAGCTTATTTAGGCAGCGAAACAGACATGTTTGAAATAGTAGAAAAAATCAAGCCAGATATAATTGCTATAGGCCCTGATCAAAAGTTCAGCATAATTGATTTGGAAAAATCCCTTGAAAAAAGAGGTCTTAATTGTGATGTAAAAAGAGTAAGTAAATATAGAAAAGCCACACTTGATAGTTCCTGTAAAATCATAAAAAAGATAAAAGAAATGAAATTCGATGAAAAAGCCTTTAAAAATTGTTAATATATATAGAAATATTCTATAAAATGGAATTACCTATAATTTAGGTATTATTTGAGGTAAATTTTCTTATTTTATTAAATATAAATAGTAAAAATTATCTTTTTTTATTAAAATCACAGTAATGAATTTCTATTTCAGGCTAACCTATTTAATGAAATGATAATCTTTAATTATATACTAAAATATAATTTAATCTGGTGAAAAAATGTTAAAAGTAGGTATTATTGGTGCAAGTGGTTATACTGGAGGCGAACTTCTTAGATTCTTACAAAATCATCCCCAGGTAGAAATTGTAGCCGTAACTTCCCGCCAATATCATGAAACCCCGATTAAAAAGATACATCCCCATTTAAGGGACAGTGATTTAGTATTCAAAGATATAGCGTCAAGTGCTATGGACGCAGACTTAATATTTACTGCGACTCCTCATGGAGCATCAATGAAACTGGTTCCTGAAATTTTGGAAACCGGGACCCGGGTTATTGATTTAAGTGGAGATTATCGCTTTGATGATGTTAAAACATATGAAAAATGGTATGGTTTTTCTCATGAAAACCCTCAAGAGGCAGTTTATGGGCTACCTGAACTTTATCGGGAGGAAATAAAAAAAGCCAATCTAGTTGCAAATCCTGGATGCTTTCCTACAGGAGCTTTAATGGCTACTTTACCTCTTGCAAAGGAAAAAATCGTGGAAAATGTAATAATAGACTCTAAAACAGGAGTCAGTGGTGCCGGGATAACCCCCACCTCAGTTACCCATTATCCTAATTGCAGTGATAATGTGACTCCCTATGCCATTATTACCCACCGTCACATGCCTGAAATTGAACAGGAACTTAGTAAAATATCCCCGGTAAAAGTTTCTTTTACCCCTCATCTGGTTCCAGTGATAAGAGGTATTTTAACCACGGTGCATACCTTTTTAACTGAAGAAATTAGTAGTTCAGAGCTGGAATTAATTTACCAGAAGTATTTCCAGAAAGAACCATTTGTTAGAATACTGGAAGAAGGAGAAATACCTGCTTTAAGTGCAGTTAGGGGTTCAAATTACGCCCATGTAGGTTCTTTCCAGATTGATCAGCATGGAAGAGCTGTAATTATATCTGCCATTGATAATCTGGTAAAAGGTGCATCCGGGCAGGCCGTGCACAACATGAATTTAATGTGTGGATTTGATGAAAAAGAATCCCTGGATATTTATGGTATGCACCCTTAATTAATTTTCCCGGAAAAATGTGGAAATTAAGGGATAGAATATCCCTAATTATTTTTTATAGAATTTTATTTATTCTTAATTTCTGCACCAATTAAAAACATCAAATAAGTATATGTATTATAAAAAATCAAAAACTTAATGATAAGATAAAATATATGTTTTTTAAATTTTTTTAAAATGAAATTTATATAATTATATTCAAATACAAAATAAGGATAATAAGGTGTTTTAAATGAAAACGGTGGTCTTGTACTATTCCCGAAGTAGAAAAACTGCTTCAGTAGCTGAAACTATTGCTCAGGAACTTTCAGCAGATATAGTAGAAATAAAAGATTTGAAAGACAGATCTAGTTTTTTTAGCTACTTAAATGCTTCGATTGATGCTTTAAGGGAAAATAAAACTAAAATAAGCCCTGAAAATATAGATCTTAGCGATTATGGCCTGATATATATTGGTTCACCTACCTGGGCAGGTAAACCTGCTCCGGCTATGCTGAGTTTAATTGACAGTTGTGATTTTCAGGGCAAAGATGTGATCCTGTTTACTACTATGGGTAGTCAAGGTGGGCGCACGGTTATAAAAAGAATGCAAGAAAAAATAAAAGCCAGAGGCTCACGAATGGTTAATTTCTTAATCATAAAAACCGGGGGTAAAGAAATAAGTGAAATAAAAGAGGATACCCGGAAAAAAATTGATGAATTAGACCTTAAAATTTATGGAATTTAACAATAACAAACCAGGAAAATCCAAATAAAAAAAAAAAAATGGGATCTGATAAACGGTGATTCAATGATAGAACGGATTTTAGAAAATTACAAGCCATTAATTGCAATCCCGGTGGCCATAGTAATAATTGCCTTACTATTAATTGCATTTAATGGTTTAAATCAGGGAATTGATCTAAAAGGAGGATCTATAGTAGATTTAAATTTAGAAACCCCTATTTCAGCAAGTGAATTAGAATCAGTGATAAAGGAAGGTCTTGATATTAACGAAGTAAAAGTATCATCCATTAATTCTGAAGAAGCTTCCATTGAAATTGGGACTGATACAGATGTAGTTACCTTAACTAATATTCTCCAAGGTAAAGCAACAATTAGCAGTTTTAAATCCATAGGACCTGTTTTAGGACAAGAAGCTCTAAATCAAGTGTACTGGGCATTGGCGTTTGCTTTTTTATTCATGTCCATCACAGTATTTATCATATTTAGAACTTTCGTCCCTTCCATGGCAGTTATTCTGGCCGGGCTTTCGGATATAATAATAGCAGTGGGAGGAATGTCCTTATTTGGTATACCTCTATCCATTGCATCAGTAGGGGCACTGCTAATGCTTATTGGTTTTAGTGTGGATACAGACATACTTCTCACCACCAGATTGATTAAACAAAAAAAAGGTACGGTAACTGAAAGATCCATTGATGCAATTAAAACTGGTTTAACCATGTCTATAACTGCTATTGCAGCAATGGCATCATTATACATTGTTACCGTCGTTTTTATACCTCAAGCAGATGTATTGAGTAATATAGCTGCGGTATTGATAATTGGTCTGACTGCAGATATTTTCATTACCTGGCTTATGAATTTAGGAATACTGCGCTGGTATCTGGAGGTTCGAAGATGAAAAATAAAGGATTTTCAGAATTCATTAAAGATCGCCGGGTAATTTTATTCATAATCCTGGTGATTGGAAGTTTATTTGCCATATCCACTTTAGGTATCCAGCAGGGTCTGGACCTGAAAGGAGGATCATTAATCCAGATAGAATTAGAAGAACCAGTGGACACGGCCACCATGAATACAGTGACCAGTGTTCTGGATAGGCGTTTAAATATTTTCGGAGTAAGAGATGTTATAGTTCGAGCCAGTGGGAATCAAAATGTTCTGGTAGAAATTGCCGGGGTTCAGCCCAATGAGGTATCAGAAATTATAGGATCTCCCGGAAAATTCGAAGCAAAAATTGGAAATGAAACTGCTTTAAGAGGTACCGATATTGTAAATGTGCAGCCTTACCAGATTACAGGGACCCAATGGTCTGTACCATTTAAAATATCCACCGAAGGTGCACGTGAATTTGCAGAAATTGCCCGGGGAAAAGCAGGACAACCAGTGGATATGTACCTTGATGATGAATTAATATCCTCACCAGAATTAGATCCTGGTCTGGCAACAGGTACTGCTTCTACTGAAGTTCAGATAACCGGAACTGAACCTACCAGGGAACAGGCTGAAATTAAGGCCAAAGAAATCCAGACCGTGTTACAATCTGGTGCCCTTCCAGTTCAGGTTAGAATTGTGGGAGTTAGTAGTGTTTCTGCTGAGTTGGGAGAAGAATTTGTGCAGGGAGCTTTAATAGCCGGTTTGCTGGCAGTTATAGCCATATCTGCCATTATCCTCATCAGATACAGGGCCCCTATACTGGTAATACCTATCATGTTCACTGTTTTAGCTGAGGTGATATTGATACTGGGATTTGCATCTATCATCCGTTGGAACATGGATCTAGCTGCTCTAGCAGGGATTATCGCTGCAGTGGGTACTGGTGTTGATGATCAGATAATTATCACTGACGAAGTCCTAAAAGGCCGTAGAGTAAAAGAAAGAAGAAGTTCGGGAACACGTATGAAAATCAAGAATGCATTCTTCATTATTTTTGCTGCAGCCAGTACTTTAATTGCGGCCATGTTGCCTCTAGCCTATGTAGGGTTTTCCCGAGGTTATACTGGTATTGGAGTCCTGTCTGGTTTTGCATTCACTACTATAATTGGTGTTGTAATAGGAATACTGATTACCCGGCCAGTATATGCAAAATTCATTGAAACCATGATGGATATCAAAGGTCAAAAGTGAGTAATCTAAAAAATTAGATTACTCTTATTTTTTAAATTTAAATTTTTTTTATCTTATTTTTTTAAAAATCCGGCAAAAATGATACTTCATTAAATAACTATTTTATTCTGAATATCTGAATTAAAGAGTATTTTTAAATAAAATAACATTCAATGTGGTTTAATTTTAAAAATAGCTCTTATTATTAAGTTTAATATAAACTAAATTTTATATGGAATCAGTATAATATAGTCTTATAATATTATTCTGTAGAAATTTAATGGGGCGCACTATGAAAAAGCCAAAGGAGATGAAGGTTAAGCCCATCAAAAATGGGACTGTAATTGACCACATTACTGCCAATAAAGCACTTAATGTATTGAGAATACTGAATTTACCTGATAAAAAAAGCAAGGTGACGATTGCTATCAATGTACTTTCACCAAATATGGGAAGTAAAGATATAGTAAAAATTGAAAACAGGGAACTTTATTCCAGCGAAGTAGATCAAATAGCACTAATTGCCCCTAATGCAACCATAAACATTATTAGAGATTATGAAATAGTAGAGAAAGGGAAAATTCAACTTCTAAATGAAATAAAAGGGTTATTAAATTGCCCAAACCCTAATTGTATCACCAACACCGGTGAACCGGTTATAAAACGGTTTTATGTTATAAAAAAGCAGCCGGTTATTTTAAGGTGTCACTATTGTGAGAGAATTGTAGAAGAAGATGAAATTGAGTCCCAGTTCTAAAGTATTCAGATAACTTAAAAAAAATATTTTTTTATTAAATATGATATATTGTCCTGGTAAAAATATCCTTTAAAGTTTATTGGGCCTGGTTTTCAATAAGGAAACCCGCCAGTCTTTTAGCCAGAGCAATTATGGTCAAAATAGGAGGGGCGCCGGGGGCCAGTGGAAGAACACTAGCATCAGCCACAAAAAGACCTTTTATTTTGGTTTCAAGATTTTCATCAACTGTTTTACCAATAGGAGCAGTTCCGCCCGGATGAGCCCCCCGGGGATGAGTTGAAACTATAGTGTCTGGTTTTACACCTGCAGCAGAAAGAATAGATCCTGCTACTGCGGATCCTTCTGCTAAAAATCTGACATCCTGCAGAGTATTATATTTGATTACTCTTTCGGTGGTTATCCTGCCTGAAAATTCATCCTTAATTTTTACCATTAAACCCAGGATATCTCTATCATGGGCCCCTTTTTTTTTAAGTTTTTGGGAGATAAAAGTGGAAAAATGAGGGGCTAAAATAAAATTATCACCTTCAATTAGGGCATTCATGGTTACTTCTTCATTGAAGCCCACCCCCTCTAAAATACCTCCCACTGTAACAAAGGTATCCATGAAAAAAGAATCTCCTGCTTCAATGCCTGATTTTTGAAGTATTCTGGCAGTTTCAATTGCACCGGCAGCAAGCACAACCTGATTTGAATTTAAAGTAGAGGTTTTTTCAAAATCTGCGAAAGCATCCTGCCTGGAGCTAATATTTACCCCTTTGATGGTATCCTCTTCAATAATAAGGTTATTAACCTCAGTATTAAAAATAAGATTTGCCCCGGCCTTTTGAGCCTGTTTAACAAAGTCCATAGAGGTCCATTTTGCATCCCGAGGGCATCCAAAAGCACATTTTCCACAGGGTTTACATTCACCAGGGCGAATAAATTTAGGCATGGGGATAACATCCAAATTCAGTGCCCTGGCTGAATCCATTAAAATTTTAGTTCCATCCCCCTGATGGGAATCAGGTAAAGGTTTAACACCTAATTCCTGCTCTGCATCTGATAGTTGAGAGGATATATCAATACCCATGGAATGAAGCTCTTTCTGGAGAACTCTAACCCCATTGCCAGCAGCAACCATAGTTGAACCACCACCACAGGTGGTTTTTAATAGATTCAGGCCATAATCAGTAGGATCATAATTATGAAAAGCATTTTTAGTTTTAATTAAAGGGCCTTTTTCAATTAAAGTGACTGATAATCCAGATAAAGCTAGTTCTTTAGCAACAGTAGCTCCTCCTGCTCCAGATCCTACTACTATAATCATATATATCCTCCGTTATTATATTAACACGGATATCGATAAAATAGTTTAATATAATGCTTCTTTAATGTTATTGCTATCTTTCAAAGTTTTTGAGTTTCAATTGAATTATTTATTCCATTAATGATATGGCCCGGGTGGGGCAGGAAGATATGCAAAAACCACAACCAATGCATTTTTGATTATCAATATCAATGTCCCAATCATCCATGATACAAATTGCATTCACCGGGCATAAGGAAACACAAGCTCCACATTCAAAGCATTTTTCACTATCTTTTTTTACCACTTTCAATACCGGTGTGACTTCAATACCCTTTTCTTCCATGAAAATTATGCTTTCTGATTCCTGGGGTCCACTGATATCCACCAGCATTTTACCCCCTCGTGGGGAAATATTGGCTTTTAGAATATTAAAATCAATATCATACAACTTCATGGTATCTGAAATAATGGATTTATTGATTATGCTGGGTAAAAATCTTAACCACGCTTTCATGATGATTCCTCATTAATTATTTTTTCCCTATCAAACGGGATATATCTTCTGCAGTTATCATACCTTTAACTTTACTGTCTTTATCCACTATAGGAAGTCCGGATATATTGTGTTTATCTATTCTACGAGCAATTATATCCACAGATTCATCTTCCCGGGCAATTATAACTTTTCTGGTCATAACTTCTTCCAATTTTGTTTTCCCCCGGGCAACAGCATCGGCAATATCCCATGATGTCACAATACCTGCTAATTTTCCCCTACTATCTACCACCGGAAGATGATTGATATTGTTTTCCACCAGTTTTAAGGCTACTTCCTTAACCGGGTCAGTGGGATGGGTTATGATTACCGGTTTACTTTCTATGTCCCTTACCATTTTAGAAGGTTTGCTGATATTCAATGGTTTTACTATCTGCCCTTGATTTGGAAGCATTTTAACTGGAGAGGATAAGAAAAAATCTCCTTTTTCAATCCATTTTTTTAGTTGTTCTGCCACCAGCGTAGCTCTTTTATGAGACGAAAGGGGAGAGGTAGGTACCTCCATTCCATTAATTTCAATTTTCCCCGATTTCAATTCTTTATAATTTGTTTCCTTAATAACCGGGCGGCTTCTTCTAGGAACACCATAATCAAATATGCGGCATTTGATATCCTCATCACTTATAGATGTTCTAAGGGCTATCTCCTCATTTAATACAGGAATAGGTACACCGGCACCCACATAAAGGGTAGGGCCATAACGAGGCATGGTCCCCCCTCTAACATAGTCCGGATCCATTTTCTTAAGGTCACCTTTAAGCATCAAGGTACCAGAAGGAGTTAAAGGTACTCCCTTATGACGATCTGCCTGAGTAAAATGCTGAGTCCCCTCCCCAATGATATATCCTTCCGTTCCACAGAGGAATATTCTGCTACCTATCCCTAAAGTCTGCAGATAAGGATCATTTATCAAAGGACTCAATTCTCCAGCACTGGAATAGGTCACATTACCAAAATTAGGAAGAAGTGTCCCCATATAAGTATATAAAGTTTCTTCTGTGGAATTTACAGCCACAGCATAGTTCTGGTAACAGTTCCGGGGATTTATCATGGTGGCCTGGTTTATGTTATCCAGGGTTATATGAGTTTTAATTTTTTTAAGAGGATAACAGTCAGTCCCATATGCTTCTGCTATTAATTCTATTTCTTTGCCCCTTATTAAATCTTCAATGACATGAGCCCCACCATAATCTAATCCAATATCAGGGTTCTGGTTGATTTGAGTTGCCCCCAGATAGGAATCAACTGCAGCTAATCCAGAATATGCCTCCACCCCATTCAGATATGTTTTAGTCATTTTTACAGGAGGATCGCTATGACCAAAGTTTAAAAAGGCTCCAGAAGAACACATTGCACCAAATGTTCCAGTAGTTACCACATCAATTTCATGGGCAGCGGCTTTACTACCATTTTGCTGAACTATTTGAGTCATTTCAGCTGCAGTAGCCACTACAGCTTCGCCTTCTTTAATTTTCTGGTTAATCTCTTCAATTGTTTTCAAATTTACCACAACCGGTGCTAATGCTCTTTAAAAAATTTTATCATTATAATATAATTACCAAATCAAATAAGGGATATGAGGGCTTAAAACCCAATGAATATAATTTTTCATATCAAATAAACATCATTCATGAACTAATATAATTTTAATTATTCCCTATATTAAAGTGTTGAATTTCCAACCATTAAAATATATTTTTTAAATAAAATAAAAATATTTAAATCTATAAATGACCTTTTTGAATTATTTAAATCCAAAAATAACAAAATAGGGTTTAGAATCCTTTTAAATATAAATTAATAGTTTAGAATGTCTTAATCATTCCCTAAATAGTCCTTATTAAAAATTAATAAAAGGATAATCTATTTTAAATATTGATTTTAAAAAAATTTACAAGATTATATTAATAATATAAACAACCATATATGACACGAAGTACCTTAATTAATTGGCAATAAAATGGGAGATATTATGAAAAATCAGCTGGATATTGATTTATTTACCAAAATTATAGCTTCAATTGAAGAAAATGCGGATTATGTTGATATTAGAGCAGGTAGTGGAGACAGCACATCCATTTTAATGAAAGATGGTCAAATCCAGGAAATAAAATCTGGTTTCGATTTAGGGGGAAGAGTGAGAGTGCTTAAAGATGGTGCCTGGGGCTTTGCCTATACCAGTGATTTATCTAAAATAGAAAAAACAGCTAATCATGCCCTTAAATTAGCAAATTCTTTAAAAAGTGATGTGGAATTAGTACCTGCCCCTGCAATTAAGGATCATGTGAATTCGCCCGCTGATTTACTCCCCTCCACTATTTCTACTGAAGAAAAAAAAGAATTAATAAAAGAAGCAAATAATTCTGCCAGCTTAGATAAGGTGGTAAGTACCACGGTAAATTACGTTGATATGGAATCTGAAAGTGTTTTTTTAAGTTCAGAAGGTTCAGAAATAACCATGGAAGAATCTAAAGTAGGTTTGTTCCTTAATGCAGTTGCTTCATCTGGAGAAATGATTCAATTTGGTCATGGGAGCTTAGGTGGTGCAAGAGGATTTGAAGTTCTAAAAAATGCAGATATTGAAAAATTTGGACGTAAAATCGCACAAAAAGCTGTGAGACTTCTTGAGGCAAATAAACCTCCGTCTGGAAAATTCCAGGTATTAACTGATTGTGAATTAACCGGCGTTTTTATCCATGAAGCACTGGGTCATGCTGCTGAAGCAGACCTTATACTGCAGAATGATTCCATACTAAAAGATAAGATGGGAGATCGTATTGGATCAGATATGGTAACCATTATTGATGATGCCAGCATGGATGCTTTTGGTTACTATGCCTATGATGCCGAAGGAACCCGGACGGCTGAAAATGTACTGGTGGATAAAGGTGTACTAAATTCGGTTTTAAGTTCCAGGGAAACAGCTTCTAAATTAAATATCAAATCTTCAGGAAATGCCCGTTCTATAATTAGCGAGCAACCCATAGTTAGAATGAGCAATACTTATCTAAAGCCCGGAGAACTTAAATTTGAAGAATTATTAGAAGATATGAAAAATGGAATTTATCTTAAAGGGTCTCGTGGAGGTCAGGTTGATACCGGTAAGGGCATATTCCAATTTAATGCAGCAGAATCATTCCAAATAGAAAATGGAGAAATTAAAAATCTTTTAAGAGATGTTTCGCTCTCGGGAAATATTTTAGAAACTTTATTAAAGGTAAATGGTGTTGGATCTGATTTTAAAATGAGTATAGGTTTTTGTGGTAAATCCGGTCAAACCGCTCCTGTGGGGGATGGTGGGCCACATGTAAGGATAAGTGAAGCCATGGTAGGGGGTGCTCAGTAATGATCTCATCTCAAGAAGGAAATTTTTTAATAAAATTGGCTAGAAATGCAATTGCAACATATTTAAATGAAAAGAAGGTTATTGATATACCCATTGATACTCCTGATTCTCTAATGGAAAAAAGAGGTGCTTTTGTTACTATTAATGAATCTGGAAATCTAAGAGGGTGTATCGGGTACTCTGAACCAATAAAACCTCTCGTTAATACCGTTATTGAAGTAGCCATCTCTGCTGCTACTTCTGATCCTCGTTTTTATCCCTTAAAAAAAACTGAACTTGAAAAAATAACTTTAGAAGTAAGTGTTTTAAGTAAACCCCATCTTATACAGGTTACTGAACCTCAGGAATATTTAGAAAAAGTTAAAGTAAGTGAAGACGGCCTGATAGTAGAAAAAGGGTTTAATAAGGGATTACTTCTTCCCCAGGTTGCTAGTGAATGGGGTTGGGACTCGGAAGAGTTATTATGTAATACCTGTATGAAAGCAGGTTTATCTCCTGATTGCTGGTTAGATTCCGATACAAAAGTATATAATTTCCAGGCTCAAGTTTTCCAGGAAAAAGAATAGTAAGATAAAGATAAAAATATGGCCGAATAACGGTTACATTATATGCCAGCGGGAACATACGAAAGATATAGTTTTAATTTATTCCCCTTTATTAATAAATAATTGAATTTTTCAATTACGGTAAAATTTAAAGAAAATATCAATTAATAAATTCTTGAGATTTAAATGAAATATTACTATTTATAAAATATTTACCAAATATAAAATAGAGTGATTTAATGCTTATTCCCACAATTCCCACAACAGATGAACTTCTGGATAAAGGTTTCAGGAGAGCCAAAAAAGCGGCTGGTTTAGTAAGGACCTCCAAGATTCCAAGATATAAAAAATCAAAAAGGATTGAAGAAACCAGAGTTATAACTGCCTGTCAGGTTATCAAAGATAGGATAAAATTAATTTTAGATCGTGTGCCTGATATTGAATCTTTGCCCGAGTTTTATCAGGACTATATAGACGTGGCTGTAGGTGTTGACCCTATGAAACAAGCACTTGGTGGTTTGAACTGGTCTATGGGAATCATAACTCAGCTTGAAAAAGATTATGCGTCTCGTATACGGCGTTCACCCCCTGAAAAAGCAGCTCAACTTAGAAAACAAGCCTTTGGTAGGGTATCTTCTGTGGTTAATAAAATTGGCGATGATTTAAATTTTTTAGATTTTGCCAAGCAGAAACTAAGAAACATGCCCACTGTTGATTTTGATGCCACCACGGTGGTCATAGCCGGATTTCCCAATGTAGGTAAATCCACTCTTCTACGAAAACTAACTACTGCTGAACCTAAAGTAGCTGATTACCCCTTTACCACTAAAGGTATTCAGATTGGTCATTTAGAGAGGAAATGGAAAAAAATTCAAATAATAGACACTCCTGGATTACTGGATAGACCCATAAAAGACATGAATAATATTGAACTCCGGGCCATGGTGGCCCTGGAACATCTGGCAGATGTGATTTTATTTATATTCGATGCATCAGAAAGTTGCGGTTACCCCCTGGAAAGTCAATTTAATCTTTTAAAAGAAGTGGAAAAGGTTTTTAAAACCCCTGTTATCTGTCTATTTAATAAAATGGATTTAACAGATAACATTAAGTATTTAGAACAATACATTAATAAAGTGGAAAATCCCTTGATGATTTCTGCCTCCCAGGGTACGGGGGTTTCAGAAATAATTGAAAGGCTGGAGGAATTTGGTGAACGATAAGAAAAAATTAGAAAGACAAATCGAAAAGCAAAAAGATAAATTAGAAAAAGGAAGAACTGTTGCAGAAAAAATGATGGATGACATGGTTAAGAGCATAAAAGAAATGCAGGGTGACCTGGAGAGAAAAATTTCCGAGTATACTGAAGCAGTACCTGAAAAACCTTATATGGATCTAATTGAAACTGAAGATATGATAGTGGTTAAAACTGATCTTCCAGGGGTTAACAAAGAAGATATAGGAATAGAACTCACTGAAGATAAGTTAACAGTTTCAGCTACTTTCAAAGAAGAAATAGAAATAGAAGAATCCAATTACATTAAAAAAGAACGGAAGTACGGTCAGGCTATGAGACAGATAACCCTCCCTGCAGAAGTCAAAGTAGAAGAAGCCAGTGCCAAGTTTGATAACGGTGTCTTAAGCATTGAATTACCAAAAGTGGAAGTAAAAACAAAATTCAATGTGGAAATTAAATAGATAACTAATATAACAGGGGATAAAACCCCTTTTTTAGTATTTTAATTAAAATTAGGTCCTGCAATTTGAATTTATTAAATTTAATTTAAAGGTTTTAGCACTTCTAATTATAAAAAAAATTTATTTTTTAAATATAAAAATAATTAATAACGAACTTTACCAATGTGTCTGGTGTTTCCAGGGTCTTCTCCATTATAATGGGCCAGATAATAGGTGAACCATTCTAGTGGAATTACCAGGACAAAGGGAGATAAAATATTATTAATGTTACTATAATCCTGCATCCTGAAAATAATATTTTTAGTGCCTAAATTTTCACAAAATTGAATGCCCTTCAGGGTAACTTTATCACCAGGATATCCTGCATCTAAAAACATTACAGGAACATTTTTTTCCACTCTTTCTATTAAACCATGCCGGAATTCCCCGGAATATAGTGGACAGGCATGTTTTAAAGCCCCCTCCATTAACATGGTCATGGCCAGTTTATAGGCCAAACCATAGTTTGGTCCACTCCCCATACAGTAAAAAATATCCTCATCTTTAAGTTCTAATGCCCTTTTCTTATTATCTTCTCTGGTAGTTTTGATTAATTCCTCCATTAAAGAAGGGATATTATGGAGTTCTTTTAAAATTTCTCTAGAGGTGCTTGAATCCTGTGCCTCAAATAAAAGTTTATAAAGACACATAAGTTGGGTAATGTACGTTTTAGTTCCAAGAATAGCTTTTTCTCGACCACACCGGGTAAGAATAGCTTCTTCTGATTCCTTCATCATGGAACTATCCTCTTCATTGGTAATGGAAATTGTTTTTAAGTTTAAATCATTTGCTTTTCTTAAAGCAGCCAGTGTATCAGCAGTTTCACCAGACTGGGAAGTAAATATTACTCCGGTGTTGTCCAGGTCAATATTTTTATGATAATAAAATTCATAACCAGTGTAAACATCCACATTAGAATCTACAACCATGTTTATGGCATCTTTAGCAGAATAACATGTAGATAATGAACTCCCACATCCTACCAGGAATATACGGTCCATTTCAGCTAATTCTTCTGATATTTGTTTAAGATGAGAATTTTCAGCCTTTAAGGTTTTTATAAGAGACCGCGGTTGTTCTAATATCTCTTTTTGCATTTCATATTCCATGATTATTACCTTCAGATGATAGTATTAAAATATTGTGATAAACAAAATCGTGAAAAGTTAATTTATTTAATTAAATATTAATAGTTTTGTAGAGTCGGGCTATGCAGTCTGCAGTCCTGGCTGCTTCTACTGCATCCGGAGCAAGAAGGCATATTATCGGTTCTTTACCCCAGGCACCTTTATGGTAAATAACATCAGGAACCTGCCCTAATTTTTTGATTGACTCTTTTACTCCCCAGGGGATGGTTCCGCCTTCTATGATGCTTATGTCTTCTGGTTCCTGATTACGATCATAAGAAGAAACCAGAAGCCCTAGTTTTTTACATATCTTGATTATAAGGGGATCGTATCTTAGATTAATAGCACTCCTCTTTTGGGAATCGTATTTTAAAATATTCAAAACCATACGGGCCATGTGAGAAGAAGCCCCAAATTCAGGATCCATGCATACTATTACCTTATTGTGGGCTGTGGTTATTCTGCCTGGAAATCCTGCCACATCTTCTATATTTCTTGCATTTTTTCTAGCCATAACCAGATTGGTTCTGACTTCAGGTACCAGTTGAGCGAAATCCTCAGAATCTTTTAAAATTTTAATGGCCTTTTTAAGGTTCTCTAATTCCATGTTACTACTATAAATTTAATTAAATATAACTATTTGCATGAAATAAATTAAAAGATAAAGGGATAACATGTATACTCAAATTTTATCAGTGAGGTATTATGAATTATGTACATAGGAATAATCTTATTAAGGGGAGGTTCATGATGGAAAAGGTTAGTACATTTAAAGGTATAAGTGGACAGTTAGGGGCTTTTAAAAAGGAAGTAGCATCTGCAGAAAATGTAGTATTTGCAGGAGTACCGGGCGTTTGCACTCCCTTTGCCCAGCTTTTAGCTTATGCTATACGGGATAAGAAAACTTATTTTATACCAAATACTGAAATTGAAAATGCACGGAAAATGAAATTGACTGATTATGGAATTGAATTAGGAAGTTTATCTCAATTTGAAGCAGATGTTATGGTTATACTTGGTGGTTTGGCCATGCCTCGAATTGGTTCTGAAATTTCAGCCGTGCAGGAATTAATTAAAAAGAGTGTAAATAATGAGTGTTCTATAATAGGTGTCTGTTTCATGGACATTTTTAGAAAAAGTAGTTGGGACCATAAAATCAAATTTGACTCAATAATTAATGTAGATATGGAAGGATATGTGCTGGAATAATCATGATTATGAAACATAATAATTTAAAAACCGTGGGGATGGAAAAAGGACAGCTATATGAAACCATTATTTCTTCCATGAGTACAAATAGGGAAAAAAATGCAGCTCCCATAGGGGTTCTATGTAAAAGTGAAGAGGAAGTAGTGGTATACCTTTATCAGGGAAGCCATACCCATAAAAATATATCTAATTCCGATTATTTTGTGGTAAACTTAACCACAAACCCCTTATTATTAACAGAGTGTACCCTGGGGGATTTTCCAGCAGATTATTTCTATGAATTTAAAGGAAATCCTGTTTTAAAAGAAAATGATGCCTTTTTTATTTCCAGGGTTATTAAGAAAAAAGAGCTGGTTCATGAAAATGAATTAGGTTCTTCCCCCATGACTGTGGTCACCGCAAAAGTAGAAGAAATTGTGAAAAATAAAAAAGTCATCCGACCTTTAAATAGAGGTATTTATGCAGTTATTGAATCATTAATACATTTTTCCCGGTTAGAAATAGGGGATGCGAAAACCAGGGAAAATCTTTATCTTAAAATAAAGGAAATGGACAGAGTAGTCCGTAGAGTAGGTAGTGCCAGTGAAAAAAAAGCCCTGCAGGAAATACTAAATGCCATACATGAAAAATATAATAATCTGGATGAAAAAAAGTAAATTGGGAGTTTCAGAATATAATCTCTTTTATTACATCCACCAGCTGGAATTTATTCCCATCAAAGAGACCCTGGTCACTTATTTTTAGTTCAGGAATAACCAGCAATGCTAAAAATGACAGGGTCATAAAGGGAGATTCCAAAATACACCCCATATCTTTAACCAGGCCCTGAAGTTCTTTTAGATGGAAAATAGCTTTTTTACCCGGTTGATTGGTCATTAATCCAGCTATAGGCAATTGAAATATTTTTTCAGATTCTTTTGAAATTGCAGAGAGACCTCCACCATTTTTCCTAACCAATTCCACAGCACGAGACATGTAATTTTCATGGCTTCCTACTACCATAATATTATGAGAATCATGGGCTACACTAGAAGCCAGAGCTCCCTCTTTTATTCCAAATCCTTTAACAAATGCATTGGACATTTTATTTCCCCCATATCTATCTATCAGGGAAATTTTTAACACATCCGAGGTTAGGTCAGGAATTAGTATTCCACCTTTAATTTCTAAATCCGCCTGGGACTCATGAGTTATTATCTGGCCATCTTCCACCTGGATAACCCTGACCCGGGCCTTAGACCCGGGGGAAAAAATATTAAAATCAGATGGTTTTTTCGGGGTAAAATTAAAGCTGCTTTTTAAGGAGGCAGAATTAGCCTTAAATAATGATTTACCATTCCTGGCCACCAGCTTACCCCCAATATATACTTCCTGAACATTGAAGTTCTCCAGATTATCAACTTTAATAAAATCTGCCAGTCTGCCAGGACTTATAGCACCCATAGGTAGTGAATAATGATTTGCAGGGTTTATAGTGGCCATCTGTATAGCTTTAAAAGGATCCATTCCTAATTTTATTGATTTTTTAATCAATATATCCATATGTCCTTTTAGTAAATCTTCCAGGTCTTTATCATCACTTACTAAGAATTCTCCCCCAACTTTCCATAATGATTCCAGGTTTTGAGCAGAGGAACCCTCCCGTATCATGATTTTCATTCCCAGTTCTTTTTTTTCCCGGGCTTCTTCCAGAGTACTGCATTCATGATCAGTACTTATACCCACCGAGGCATATTTGCATAGATCTACTCCAGATAGGAGTGGTGCATGCCCATCAACAGGTTTATGATGTTTATGGGCGATTTCGATCTTTTTTAAAACTTCTGGATCATCATGGATCACCCCCGGGAAATTCATCATCTCACCTAAAGCCACGATTTCATCTTTTTGCATTAAAGATTCTATTTTCTGGGGAGAGATGGCTGCGCCAGATGTTTCAAAGGATGTGGCAGGTACACAGGAAGGCGCTGTATAGAAAAACCTTAAAGGAATCGTGGATGAATCTCCAATCATATAATCAATACCCTTTATTCCCATTACATTGGCAATTTCATGGGGGTCTGCCACCACTCCCACTGTACCATGGGGTACAACAGCCTGGGCAAAAAAAGCAGGGGTTAGCATGGAACTTTCAATATGTATATGGGCATCAATTAATCCCGGGATGATTATCCCTTCAAAGTCACCTTTTATTTTGTTTACACAACTTATAATTCCGGATTCAATTTTAATTTCTGCAGGATAAATTTCCCGGGTGAATACATTCAAAATATTTCCTTTAATCAATTTATGGTCCCCTCTTTCTTAGATAATA
>NPID01000175.1_pt1 | contig 39644 bp, 34 predicted proteins | sample 8637491 | NCBI WGS metagenome assembly NPID01 (sample SAMN07420843, study PRJNA396082) | bioreactor metagenome | isolation source: sample BA6 brine-fed electro-methanogenic bioreactor BA | place: Japan: Kochi | collected 2016-06-14 | reverse complement strand
CGCCGCTTGGTCTTCTTGGGGAACAGGTTGCCGAACATCTCCTTGAAGCTGGAGCCCATTTCCTCCATCCCCTGGGGCGTGAACACCTCCATGGACGGGGCCTTGGAGATTTCGGCCTCGACTTCGACCATGCGGTCGTCAAGCTCGCCCATACGCAGCAGGCGGCGCATTTTGTCGCGTGTACTCTGCTTGTTTTCACTGCCTTCGTCGGCAGCGCGCACGGAACTGCCCTCTCCAGGGAGAAGCAGGTCAAGGAGCTTGTCTTCCGCCAGGTCCTCGGCCTTGAGGCGCACGCTTTCGGCTTCTTCCTCGCGCACCATGATGACGGCCAGTTCCACCAGGTCGCGCACCATGCTCTCTACATCGCGTCCGACATAGCCGACTTCGGTGAATTTGCTGGCCTCCACCTTGATGAAAGGGGCCTGGGCCAGTTTGGCCAGGCGGCGGGCGATTTCGGTTTTACCCACGCCGGTGGGACCGATCATGATGATGTTTTTCGGGGCGATCTCGTCGCGCAGTTCGGGGTCGACCTGCTGGCGCCGCCAGCGGTTGCGCAGGGCGATGGCGACGGCGCGCTTTGCGGCCTGCTGGCCGACGATGTAGCGGTCGAGTTCGGAAACGATCTCTCTCGGGGTGAAATTGTTCACGACAGGGTCTCCAGTTTTATCTGGTCGTTGGTGTAGATGCAGATGTCAGCCGCAATCTTCATGGCTTTCTCGGCGATGTCGGCAGCATCCATTTCAGTGTTGTGCACCAGTGCCCGGGCTGCTGCCAGGGCATAGGATCCACCCGAACCGATAGCGGCAATGCCGTCATCGGGCTCGATCACATCGCCAGTGCCGGAGAGCACCAGCATGCTCTCCTTGTCAGCGACCAGCAGCAGGGCTTCGAGGCGACGCAGCACCCGGTCAGTGCGCCAGTCCTTGGCCAGAGCCACAGCGGCGCGGGTCAGGTTGCCACCCGCCTCCTGCAGCTTGCCTTCGAATTTTTCAAACAGGGTGAAAGCATCCGCGGCGCTGCCGGCAAACCCGGCCAGGATTTTTCCGTCATTCATTGTACGGACTTTGCGGGCGGAGTGCTTCATGACGGTATTGCCCAGGCTGACCTGGCCGTCACCAGCCATGGCCACTGAATTGTTTTTACGAACGCAGAGGATGGTGGTTGCGTGAAACATAGGAAGCTCCCATCAAAAAATGCGGCCAGGCCGCAGAAAAATACCGTGAATATATCACAGCATCCTGATAAGACAAAGAGAAATGCCGGATTGTGCAAAGCCGGAAGGGGTCAGATCGGCAGGGTGATCGAAGCTGTGGTTCCCTGTCCGGGTTCGCTTTCCAGGGAGAGGTTTCCGCCCAGACGGTGCACGAAACGGCGCGCGTAATAAAGCCCCAGGCCGAAGCCGCGCACCTGCCCGGTCCGCTGCGGGTCAATCTGGTAGAACTTTTCGAAGACTTTGGGGATTTCCTCGCGGGCCATGCCGATGCCGTTGTCACGGACCAGGATGCGTAACTGGTGCGGATTCTGATCCGCCCGAATGCTGACACGCCCCCCCTCACAGGAGAACTTGATGGCATTGTCGAGCAGAGCATGCAGAACGAAACGCATGTGCTCGCGGTCGGCGCGCACGGTGGGGAACCCTGCGGGAAAATCGGCCTCAAGGGTGATATTGCGTTCCCGGGCGCGTGGCATCGACTCCGTTACCAGGGTACGGGCCAGTTCATCGAGGGCGACGTCACCGGTTTGAGGGGCATTTTCCTTTAAAATGATATTGCTGACTGAGAGCAGGTTCTGGATGAGATCCTCCAGATAGGCAGACTCCTCAAGGATCATCTTCAAGGTTTTTTGAAAGGCCGGATCTTTAGTGTCGCCGATGCCGTGGGCCAGGTTCTGAATGAAGAGGGAGATGGCGGTCGTCGGCGTTTTGAGCTTGTGTGAAATCAGGCCGAGAAATTCTGTCTTGAGCCGGTCCATGCGCTTGAGATCGACCAACTCCTCCTTCATCGCCTTGCGCTCGATGACCTTTTCGACGGTGGTGCGCAGCTGCAGCAGATTGATCGGTTTGGTGATGAAGTCGTCGGCGTCGGCCTTGAGAGCCTTCAGGATGACGTCTTTGTCAGCGTAACCGGTCATGACCACGACCGGTTGAGTGGGTTGTCGCTCCTTGATCCGGTGAAGGAGTTCAAGCCCGCTCATGCGCGGCATCATGACATCGGTCAGCACAACGTCAACCGGGGTGGAATCAAGAATGTTGAGCGCCTGTTCCCCGGAGCCGGCTTCGACGATGCGATATCCCTTGAGTACCTTGGCGCAGAGATCGCGTATGATCGGCTCGTCATCGACCAACAGGAGAGTATGCTGTGCTGCGTTCAGGCTCGATTCGCGGTCCATCGCTACGCTGTGCCTCCCACGATTATTTCAAGGGCGGCGTGAACATGGCCATGAGAACAACCGGTTCCTGTCCCTCGTTTTTCAGTCCATGGGGAATCCCCGGCGGGGCGGTGCCGCAGGTGCCGGGTCCGTACTCGATTCTTTCCTCCCCCATGGTGCAGACCGCCTGTCCTGAGAGAATATGAAAGGTTTCGGTCTGGGCGTCATGGGTATGGACGTAGATTTCTCCCCCCGGCTCGAGCCTGCCGAGGTGAACGGAGAGGGCCGGATTGACCGCAGCGGTCACGAGATCGCGCAGATGATAGTCCTTGTGCTTCGGGTGCGTGTATTCTGTCTGCTCGGCTGCTTTGACCGTAGTTCCCTGCATGCAATGTTTCCTTTCACTCTCAGGAGAGTTGTTGGGCAATGATATTTTCAGCCGCTGCGAGGGCTTCATCCAGCTTTTCAGGGCGGCTTCCGCCGGCCTGGGCCAGATCGGGGCGCCCACCTCCGCCGCCGCCGACCATGGCGGCCAGCTCCTTGATCAGGCGTCCGGCCTGCAGGCGGTCAGTCAGATCCTTGCTGACCGCCACCAGCAGATTGGCTTTGCCGCCGCTCTCGCAGCCGAGAATCGTGACGCCGGAGCCGAGCTTGTCCCGCACCTGGTCGGAAAATTCGCGCAGCCCCTTGCCGTCGACGCCCTCCACGCGGGTGGCGAGATAGCGCACGCCGGAAACTTCACGCACATTGGAAAGCAGTTCGCCGGAGCGTTCGGCGTTGAGTTTGTCGCGCAGCGATTCGAGTTCGCGTTCCAGCTCTTTATGGCGTTCAAGCATCTTCTGCAGGCGGTTCTCCAGTTGACGCGGGTCGCTTTTGAGCAGAGACGCCACGCGTTCGATCGCCTCCTGCTGCTGCTGGACCACCTCCACGGCCTTTTCGCCGGTGATGGCTTCGATGCGCCGCACCCCGGCGGCGATGCCGGTCTCCTGCAGGATCTTGAACAGGCCGATGTCCCCGGCGGCCCGTGCGTGAGTGCCGCCGCACAGCTCCATGCTGAAATCTCCAACGGACACCACCCTGACCCGGTCGCTGTACTTTTCCCCGAACAGGGCCGTGGCGCCGGCCTTGATGGCCTGCTCCGCTTCCATCTCCTCGCTGGCAACCGCTTCGTTTTCGCGGATGCGGCGGTTGACTTCCTGCTCCACGCGTGTGATTTCCTCTTCGCTCATTGCGGAGAAATGCGTGAAATCAAAGCGCAGGCGCTCTGGCGTGACCAGTGAGCCCGCCTGCTTGACGTGGTCGCCGAGAATATCGACAAGCACAGCCTGCAGGATATGCGTTGCCGTGTGGTTGCGTGCGGTGGCGGCACGCGCAGCGCCGTCAACCCTCATTTCCACCGTATCGCCCTCGCGCAGCAGGCCGGCAGTGATTTCGCCCTGATGCACGATGAGATCCGGCAGCGGCTTCTGCGCATCCTCGATACGTATGCGAGTATCGCCGGCCGCCATTTCCCCCCTGTCACCGGCCTGTCCGCCCGATTCACCGTAGAAGGGCGTCTGCGAGCAGACGATCTGCACCTGTTCTCCAGCCCGGGCTTCATTGACCCTTTCACCATCTTTGATGATGGCCTGGACCTTGCCGAAGCCCTCCAGGCAGCCGTAGCCGCAGAATTCAGTGCAAATGCCGCTTTCCACCATTTCGCGCCAAACCGCTTCCACGGTTTGCTCGCCCGAGCCCTTCCAATGTTCGCGGGCCTTGCGACGCTGCTCCTCCATGCAAGCCTCGAAACCTGCTTCATCCAGCGAGAATCCTTCGGCCTCGACGATGTCGGCGGTAAGGTCAACCGGAAAGCCGAACGTATCGTACAGACGGAACACGACTTCGCCGGGGATCTGCTTTTCCCCCCGTCCGCGCAGCCGCTCGACCTCTTCCTGAAGAATGCGCAGGCCGTTGCCCAAAGTTTGAATGAAGCGTTCTTCTTCGTTGAGGGTGACTTTGGCGATGTAATCGGCGCGCTCTTTCAGTTCCGGATAGGCTTCGCGCATCATTTCGATGACGCGTCCGCCTGCTTTGTAGAGCATCGGCTCCTCGAAGCCGAGCATTCTGGCGTGCCGGGCGGCGCGGCGCATGATGCGGCGCAACACGTAGCCGCGCCCTTCGTTGGAAGGCAGAACCCCGTCGCCGATGAGAAATGCAGTGGCGCGGGCATGGTCGGCGATAACCCGCATGGAAACGTCACTGTCGTTGTTGTCGCCGTAGCGTTTTCCGGCCAGATCGGCGACAAAATCGATGATGCCGCGCAGCAGGTCGGTGTCGTAGTTGGATTTGACCCCCTGCAGCACGGTGGCGATGCGCTCGAGCCCCATGCCGGTGTCCACCGAAGGTTTGGGCAGCGGAGTCAGGGTGCCGCTAGCGTCGCGGTCGAACTGCATGAAGACGTTGTTCCAGATCTCCATGTAACGGTCGCAGTCGCACCCTACCGCGCAATCGGCGCTGCCGCAGCCCACCTCCGGGCCGTTGTCCCAGAAGATTTCGCTGCAGGGACCGCAGGGGCCGGTATCGCCCATGGACCAGAAGTTGTCCTTCTCTCCGAAACGGAAGATCCGTTCGCGCGGCACCCCTTCCTGCTCGTGCCAGATGTCGGCGGCCTCATCGTCTTCGGTGTAGACCGTGACGTAGAGCTTGTCCTTGTCGAGATTCAAATCTCTGGTGAGAAACTCCCAGGCGAAGGCGATGGCTTCCTTCTTGAAATAATCGCCGAAGGAGAAATTGCCGAGCATCTCGAAGAAGGTGTGATGGCGGGCGGTGCGGCCGACGTTCTCCAGATCGTTGTGCTTGCCGCCGGCGCGTACGCACTTCTGGCTGGACGCGGCCCGCACATAGGGGCGCTTCTCGCGGCCCAGAAAACAGTCCTTGAACTGGTTCATCCCCGCATTGGTGAACAGCAGGGTGGGATCGTTGTGGGGAACCAGCGAGGAGGAGGGCACCACCGTGTGGCCGCGATCCTCGAAGAATTTAAGAAAACGTGCGCGAATGTCGTTGCCGGTCATCATGTCGGTTCGTAAATGCCTTTCTTGAGTTTTTTCGAATCTCTATGCCTGCCCCTCGCCTGAAGGCGGAGGGCTGTCAAGGGCTGAAACTCATGGCGATGTTTCATCCGTTTCTTTGAGAATAGCGAGAATCAGATCCAAAGAAAAGCCGCGTCGCTGGAAAAAAGCCATGACGCGACGTTTTTCGCGGTCGTTTGCCTGGTTGTAGACAAACCCGGGAAAACGGCGTGCCAGCAGCTCGCGGGCGACCTGTTCGGGCGGTTGCTCGTGCTGTGCCTTGTCAATGGCGTCGCGCGCATTTTCCGTTCCGATTCCCCTGCGCTGCAGGTCAAGTTCGATCCTGCGTCCGACGCCGCGGCCGTCGCGCAGCATAGCCCGGGCGCGCTCCTCGGCAAAGCGGCGGTCGTTAAGATAACCCAGCTCGCGGCAGCGCTCAATGACGGCGGCGGTCCGTTCTTCATCGTAGCCGCGATTGTGCAGATCGCGCGTCAACTCCGCCGTAGAGCGGTCGCGCCGCCCCAGCAGCCGCAGAGCAACCGCCATGGGATCAGAATCTTTCGATTTGCGGGTCTTCTCCATTTTCTCCGGAGGCGTCGTTTTCGCCGGTTTCGTCCTCCTTGTCGAAATCGTCCCAACTCAGATCCGAAGTGGAGGAAATGCCCGACATCTTGAGCTTGAAATCGTCCGGGTTGGAGGATTGACGCAGCGCTTCGTCGAAGGTGATGAGCTTTTTCTTGAGCAGCGCCATCAGGGATTGGTCGAAGGTCTGCATGCCGTAGGAGACAAAGCCCTGCTGGATGGCATCGCGCAGAAGGCGCGTCTTGTCCTTGTCCTCCATCAGTTCGCGGGTGCGCGCTGTGCTGACCAGAACTTCGACCGCGGGCACGCGCCCCTTGCCGTCGGCGCGCGGCACCAGCCGTTGCGAGACGACCCCCTTGAGCACGCTGGCCAGCTGGATGCGGATCTGGCGCTGCTGGTAGGGGGGGAACACCGAGACGATGCGGTTGATGGTCTCCGGGGCATCGATGGTGTGCAGGGTCGAGAGCACCAGGTGTCCCGTTTCCGCAGCGGTCAGGGCGGTTTCGATTGTTTCGTAGTCGCGCATCTCCCCCACGAGGATGACGTCGGGGTCCTGGCGCAGCGCGCTTTTCAGAGCCACATCGAAACCCTCGGTGTCGAAGCCCACTTCACGCTGATTGACGATGCTGCGCTTGTCGCGATGCAGGTATTCGATGGGATCCTCGATGGTGACGATGTGGCTGGTGCGGGTACTGTTGATATAGTCGATCATCGCCGCCAGGGTGGTCGATTTCCCCGAGCCGGTAGCGCCGGTGACCAGCACCAGGCCGCGCTGTTCCTCGCCGATTTTCTTGAGCACGCCGGGCAACTGCAGCTCGTCGAGGTTCTGAACCTTGAAGGGGATGACGCGGAACACCATGGAGACGGAGCCGCGCTGCCGGAATATGTTGACGCGAAAACGCCCCAGCCCCGGCACTCCGTAGGCCAGGTCGACTTCGTGCACCTCCTCGAAGCGCGCCTTCTGCAGTGCGTTCATTACCCCGTCGGCCATCTTGGCGATCTGCTCGGAAATCATGCGCGGCGCATTGGGCAGCGGCTTGAGGGCGCCGTCGATGCGGTAGACGGGGGGCAGCCCCGCCTTGATATGAATGTCCGAAGCGCGCGCCCGCAATCCCAGCTTGAGGACTTCGTTGAGGTCCATGGCGATTATTCCTCAGGTTTTTCCGCGGGAGGGTTCAGGCCGAAGTGCTCACGCAGGCGGTCTTCTATGGCCTGGGCCACGTCCGGGTGCTCACGCAGAAAAGTTTTGGCGTTTTCACGGCCCTGCCCGATGCGCTCGCCGGCGAACGAATACCAAGAACCGCTTTTTTCAACGATGTCGACATTGGCGCCCAGGTCGATGAGATCCCCTTCGCGGCTGATGCCGCTTCCGTACATGATGTCGAACTCGGCTTCCTTGAAGGGCGGGGCCACCTTGTTTTTAACCACCTTGACACGGGTGCGGTTGCCGATGGATTCCTGCCCCTGCTTCAGGGCGGCGATGCGACGGATGTCGAGGCGCACCGAGGAGTAGAACTTGAGCGCATTGCCGCCGGTAGTCGTTTCGGGGTTGCCGAACATGACGCCGATCTTCATGCGGATCTGGTTGATGAAGATGACGCAGGTCTTCGACTTACTGATCGTCCCGGTGAGTTTGCGCAGGGCCTGCGACATGAGGCGCGCCTGCAGGCCGACGTGGGAGTCGCCCATCTCTCCCTCGATTTCGGCCCGGGGTGTCAGGGCCGCAACCGAGTCGACCACCAGGATGTCGATGGCGCCGCTGCGAACCATCACTTCGGCGATCTCCAGCGCCTGCTCGCCCGTATCGGGTTGAGAGACGAGAATGTCGTCGGTCTTGACGCCGAGTTTCTTTGCGTATTGGATATCGAGGGCGTGCTCGGCATCGACGAAGGCGGCAATCCCCCCTTTTTTCTGGGCTTCGGCGACAATGTGCAGCGCCAGGGTGGTTTTGCCCGATGACTCGGGGCCGTAGATCTCGATAATCCGTCCGCGCGGCACGCCGCCAACGCCGAGGGCGATATCGAGAGAGAGCGCTCCGGTGGGGATTGCTTCGACGCCAGGCAGCGCAACATCTTCGCCAAGGCGCATGATGCTGCCTTTGCCGAACTGTTTTTCGATCTGACCGATCGCCAGATCAATGGCACGGGTGCGGTTGTCGTCGGCCATATTGGAAAACCTCCAGGTTTATAGCTGTTTATTTATGGGTGAAGTTCGTTTTCGTCGATGACGAGGCGCTCAGGTCGACCCGGTACAGGGGCGTGTGGACGGCCCCTTGAGGGCTCAGGCGACTGTGGTAGAGAATCATCTCGTTGACGTCCAGTGAGCCGCCGGACCAGTTGCGCAGCCAGGTCGGCGGCTTGATCTCCGCTCCGCTCCGCTGTCGGGCGCGAGCGATGGTCACATGAGGTTTGAACGGCCGTTCTTCCGGCGCAAAGCCATCGCGCCGCAGCGCGTCCTCAAGTTGGCGATGAAGTGCTGCGAGAGGTGCCGCCGGTTCGAGCCCAAGCCACAGTACCCGAGGTCGACTCAGTCGGGGAAAGCCTCCCAAACTCCGAATCGCCACCCTGAACGGAGCATGTAAATCTCCTACCGATAGCATGGATCTGTGAATCCGATCAAGGTCTTCTTCCGGCAGCGCGGCGAAAAAGCGCAGGGTCAGATGGATCTGATCCGTGCGTGTCCAGCGCATTTGTGGGAGTTGAGGTTCAAGTCGTTGACGCAGGTCGCAGACAGCCGTCAGGTTGCTCTCCGAAAGGGGAATTGCGATAAAGGCGCGGATTTCAGCCATGAGCCGCCCCCAGTACGGAGTCGAGACTGACAGGCAGAAGAAGGTGGAATGCGCTGCCTGTCTGCTGGTCGGCGCGGCTTTCCAGCCATACCATGCCACCGTGAGCTTCGACCATCCCCTTGACCAGCGTCAGGCCAAGACCGACCCCTTTGCCGCCGAAACGAGTGCGGGAGGTGGAATGGGCGTCGATCTCCCCGATTTCATAAAACTTGTCGAAAACGCGCAGATGCTCTCCCGGCTGAATGCCGATGCCGGTGTCACTTACCGTGATCTGCACCAGGGGACCGCCGATGGTGTCGCGAAAGAAGTTGGGGGAGAAGGGAGCAAGAGTCGCTTTTTCGGCCTGGATCTCGGCAAAGCAGCGCAAGCGACTGTGGACGGCGATCTCTCCGCCCTCCGGCGTGTATTTGACGGCATTTTCCATCAGGCGGCTCAGGGTTCGTTTGAGGTGGAATGCGTCGCCTGTGAGTTCAAGGGGCTGGGGCGGAGCCTGCAGATCGAAAGAGAGCTGCCGCTGGGTCAGCACGGAGCTGAATTCCTGGCCCAGGTTGCGTAACAGAACGGACAGATCCACCTTTTCGCGGGCCAGGTAAAGGGAGTTGGTTTCCAGCCTGGCAGCTTCCAGCATGTCACGCACAATGGCATCGAGGCGTTCAGCACCCTGCAGCACGGCGTCGAAAAGCTGAACCTCGTCGGTCGGCAGGCGATCGGCGAGGTTCTCGCGCAGAAACTGGGTGCCTGAAATGACGCAGGTCAAGGGGGTGCGCAGCTCGTGGGACGCCAGCGCCATGAAGTTGCTCTTCATCCGCTCCAGGCGCTTAAGCTCCCGATTGTGATCCTGGACCCGGGCCAGATTGTCGCGCAGCTTGCCGCGCGAGCGTTCCAGCTCACGGTTGCTGGCTTTAGTCAGGCGGTTCTGCCATTTGAGGGCCTCGAAAAGTTCGGCGCCCTGAATGGCGGTGCCGACCTGGTGGCCGATGGCCATCAGCAGACTGCGCTCATCGCGATTGAGAACACGTCGATCATGGTTGAATAAAAACAGGACGCCTACGGTCTGCTCCTGGGCGGTCAGCGGAATGGCCTGAAAGCCACGCCAGCCGGCATTGCGGATGGCGTGGCTGCGCAGGCGCAGGTCGGTCTGGACATCGGCGGAACCCTGCGGGTGGCCGCTGGCCGCCGCCCGACCAGCCAGGCCGAGTCCCGGCGGTACGTTGCGGATATCGGTCAGAACATCTGAACTGATATTGCGATGGACTGCCAGCTGTAAGGTGTTGCCCTCGTTGCGCACCAGGAAGATGCCGCCGCCATGCGCCTCAAATACGGCAATGACATCCTCAAGAATGGTCTGAAGAAGTTCGTCGAGGCCGCTGCGTCCAGCGATGTTGCGGGCGATTTCATTGAGCAGCACCAGTTCGCGATTTCTGCGGCGCAGCGCGTTCTCCGCCTGCCGCATGCGGGTGACATCACGAATGACACCATGCACGATCTGATGCTCACCCAGTTGGCCGAGGCGGGCATGAACCGCCCCGATCAGCTTTTCCCCGTCCGGGCGTCGCAGCTGCAATGCCGGCTCTTCACCGTAGCCGTCACGCATGACGCGACGCACCAGCCGCAGGTAACGCCGCATCTGGCGGCCGGGAAAAAGGACCGAAAGGGACTGCCTGCGAATCTCCTCCTGGCTGTAGCCCAGCATCCTTTCCCACTGAGGGTTGACCTGTAAAAGGCTGCCATCGGAGGGGTCGATGAAAAACAGTGCATCACCGGCATGGTCGAAAATGTGCTGGAAACGTTTCTGTGCCGCTTCAAGTTGCCACTGCAACTCTTCGTGGCTTCGCTGCAGGGTTTGCTCCTGGTTCCTGAGATGCTTTTTCTGCATGAGATTGATCAGAAGAAGGCCGCCGAGAGCGGCGCTCAGCAGGAATCCGCCGTCATGCGTGAAGTCATAAAAGGCGCACACCAGCAGAATGAAGGCTGCTGCGGCAGCACCCATGCCCCTGACATTTTTTCTGTTGAGCGGGCCGACCATGGGGCTGATCTCCATGGGATGGATGAGGACTGATCTGCTCGATTCCGTATCTTAACCGTGAACGGCGGATTCGGGCCGATGTGAAAGCCCTGTTTAAAACCGAAAAGCCCTGTTCATCGTCTCTGATGTTCGATCAGGTAGCGGCGCAGCCACTCCAGTGCCATGCAGGCGCTGGCACGTCGCACCTGGTCACGGGTTCCGCCGAAGGTGTAACGCTTGGCCTGCTCAGCGTCGCCGGCTGAAAGGGCGATGAAGACCGTGCCGACGGGTTTATCGTCGGTGCCGCCCTCGGGGCCGGCGATGCCGGTGATGGCCAGGGTGATGTCCGTGCGGGTGGCCTGCCGCAACCCGGTCGCCATGGCGCGGGCACAGAATTCGCTGACTGCGCCGTGTTCATGCAGAATCCGCTTTGAAACCCCCAGCCAGTCGTTTTTGGCCTGGTTGGAGTAGGTGACGGCGGCGCGGTCCAGGTAGGTCGAGGCGCCCGGAACGGCCGTGAGCCATTCGGCCACCATCCCTCCGGTACAGGACTCGGCCAGCGCCAGGGTGAGACCGCTCTGCTTCATCATGGCGGCGACATTCTGCGCCAGCGTCTCCCGCTCACGCGCCACAATGAAATCGCCCAGCTTTTTGCGCATCGACACTTCCGCCTGATCGAGCCTCTCTTCCCAGTCATCCCCAGCCGCGCGCAGTTTGAGGTGAACAAAGGGGTGGTCGACGCCGAAGGCAATCGCAACCCCGTCGGGCAGAGGCTGGGATTCGATCATGCTTTCGGTTTTCGGCTCCGAGAGGCCGAAGACCTTGAGAACCCGTTCCCCCATGGGGGGGCGGTCGCCGAACCAGTCGTCGAGCAGGGGCGGCAGATGACATTCGAGCATCGCTTCCAGTTCGGCGGGTACGCCGGGAAAGAAAAGGAGGCGGCAGCTGTTCTGGGTCAGAACAAAACCGGGGGCGGTGCCGGCGGGATTGGCCAGGGGAACGGCTTTCTGGGGCAGCAGAGCCTGCTTTTCATTGCGCGGGTCCATCTCCAGGCGCTGCTCCTGGAAAAATGTGCGGATCGATTCGAGGGCTTCGTCATTGAGGACCAGGCGCCGCTCGAAAGCCCGGCCCGCGGCGCGTGCGGTCAGGTCGTCGCGGGTGGGGCCAAGCCCGCCGGCAACCAGAACGACCTGGTAGCGGGAAGCCAGCTCCCGCAGGGCGGCGCTGATGCTCTCCTCGTTGTCTGCAACGCTGCGCCCTTCAAGGGCCCGGCAGCCGAGTTTCCCCAGCGCCCTCCCCATGGCGGCCGTGTTGGTGTCGGAGATCTCGCCGTTGAGAAGCTCGTCTCCCACGACGAGTGTCGCGATGCGGATCTGTTCTTCCATGTTGCCTCCGTCGTCGAGCGAATCCCCTTCCGCCCGGCACCTGGTTGATGACGTCAGGAAAGGCTCCGGAAATAGAGAAGAAGATGCAGGACAAATGCGGCATAAATTCCCGCCGCCACGTCATCGAGCACCACTCCAACTCCATTCTTCATGCGGCGATCGAACCAGGATGCGGGCCAGATCTTTACGATATCGAAAAAACGGAACAGAAAAAAGCCGGCAATTGCCGCAGTCCAGGAAAATGGCACAAAGGCCACCGCCACAAGATAGCCGACAAGTTCATCAATGACAATGCGGCGATCATCGATCACGCCGAAAATACGCCCCGCATGGGTTGCCGCCCAGCAGGCCAGCGCCAGCAGCGCCAGCCAGGTCAGCAGATAAAGAGGCGTGGACAGACGCGAGAGCAGGGCATAAACGGGAAGCCCCGCCAGGGTGCCGATGGTGCCCGGCGCGCGCGGGAAATAACCGAGGCCGCCATTGGTTGCCAGCAGCAGAATGAAGCGTTTCATTGAATCTCTCCCGGTGTGGCCCCATAGTTCTTTTCGGCTGAAAACAGGCTGTCCGCGGCGCGCTCCACCATTCGGTAGATTTCGGGCAGCGGGCGACCGGTCGTTTGCGACAGCGTCCGACAGCTTTCAAACTCAGGCGTGATGCGCAGCAGTTTGCTGCCGTCGCGCAGCAGCTTGACCTGCGCCACCCCCAGCTCGGTGTCGACAGTGCGGGACTCGCGCCCCAGGGTGAAGCGATCCCAGATCTGCCGGCGCACTCCGGCGGCGCTGCTTTCATGCAGCAACCGGCGGGCGCACTCTGCGCCCTGTCCCAGAGAGGTCAGGACGGTGACCCTGATGCCGGGGCGGTTTTTTTTCATCTGCAGCGGAGAATAGGCGACATCAAGGGCGCCCTGGTGCAGAAGATCCTCCATCAGCGCGCCGAGCCATTCGGGGTTGACGTCATCAAGGTGCGTTTCCAGTACCTCAACCCGCTGTGCAGTGCCTTCACAGTTGCGTTCCCCGAGGAACCCGCGCAGCAGGTTGGGGCGGTCTGGCAGGTCGCGACCGCCGACGCCATACCCGGTGCGCGACAGGGTCATATCCGGCAGCGGGGAAAAGGTCGCCATTTCCACGGCAATTGCGGCTCCAGTCGGCGTCACCAGTTCCTGCCCGGCGTCATCATGGGTGACCGGGCTTCCGGCCAGAATCTCGGCGGTCGCCGGTGCCGGCAGAGGCAGATTGCCGTGAGCGCACCTGATGAAGCCACGAGTCAGCGGCAGGGGGGCGCACAGCACTTCCGGCTCACCCAGCAGGTGCCAGCCCAGAGCGGCGCCGACCACATCGAGGATGGAATCCACCGCGCCCACTTCATGAAAGTGAACTTTGTCGAGCGTTGTATCGTGGATACGGGCCTCGGCGTGCCCGATGCGCAGGAAAATGCGCCGTGCAAGCTCTTTTGCTGCGTGGGGCAGGTCGGCCGCGGCCAGCATGGCGTCGATGTCGTGCCAGCTGCGGTGGGGCTGGGCGGCCGTTGTACGGATCAGGCAGCGGCTGCCGGCGATTCCTGAGCGGCTCTCTTTTGTCCATTCGATTTCGTAATCTGCCAGCGACAGTCTCTGCAGGAAATTTTTGAGTTCCCCCTCGTCAACGCCGAGATCGACCATGAGGCCCAGCATCATATCGCCCGAGATCCCGCTGAAGGGATCAAGGTACAGCGTCTTCATGAATCCCTCCGCAGATTGATGCGATGGGCGGCAAAGGCGGCGCCGAAGCCGTTGTCGATATTGACGACTGTCAGGCCGGAAGCGCAGGAGTTGAGCATGCCGAGCAGAGCGGCGATGCCGTTGAAGGCGGCGCCGTAGCCGATGGAGGTGGGTACGGCGATGACCGGTGCCGACACCAGCCCCCCGACCACGGAGGGGAGCGCGCCCTCCATCCCCGCCACTACAATCACCACCGCAGCGCGCTGCAGGCTTTCGGTGCGGGCCAGCAGGCGGTGCAGTCCGGCGACGCCCACATCTATGATTTCTTCGACCTGGTGCCCCAGCATTCGCGCGGTGACGGTGGCTTCGCGCGCCACCGGCAGGTCGGAGGTGCCGGCGGCGACAACGGCAATGCTGCCGCGGCCGCGGGCGACGATGGGAGCCTGCTTCAGGGCGAATGTGCGCCCGTCGGCATCGTATTCGGCCGTCGGGAACAACGCCAGCAGTTCTTCGGCTTTTTCACTGTTCAGGCGGGTAATGAGAACATTGCTGTCACGCTGTTGCATGCGGGTGACGATATTGATCAGCTGGGAAACGGATTTTCCTTCGCCGAAGATGACTTCGGCGGCGCCCTGCCGCAGGTTGCGGTGATGGTCGATCATGGCGATGCCGATATCCTCGAAGGGAAGATGTTTCAGGCGCTCGATGCTCTGTTCGACGCTGAGACGGCCGTCACGCAGATCGGTGAGCAGTTCTTTGAGTTTATCCGGGTTCATGGGGGGCGTCCTGAGAGTGATGTTGTGAGCGCGGTGACAGATGGCGTGCCAGGTAGCGCTGATAGACCTGTTGCGCCAACGCGTCGGCATGGCTGCCACCGCCGGCTGTTTCGGCATGGAGCAGCAGCGGATCAGCCAGCGTCAGTCGCGCATCGGTAGAATCCTTGAGCCGGTGGGGATCGAGAGTCCGCAGCAGAGAAATGTTGCCGTCGACATCCGGCACCAGCCGCAGGCGCAGCATCAGAGCAAGCGGGTCGTCCTGAATGTGCAGTGTCGCCCGCTGGGGGCGCGCATCCTGCAGTACCAGCGCCGCTCCAAGTTCGCCGCCGACCTGCAGCCGCCCCTGGAGGCCCTGTTTGACAATCAGGTCGGGCAGCGCGGTGAGCGACAGATCGGTGGCAGGGCGGCAGGTATCGAGCAGCAATTTGGGGCGCAGTCGTTCCAGATAGCCGATCTCCCAGCGATGGAACAGCTCGGAGCGGTTGCACAGGTGCAGTCGCCCTTTGTCGTCGGCCTTGGCAAAGTTGCGCTGCTGAAGCTCTTTCAGTACCGGCCCCACGGCGCCGAGGGCGAGACCGGCCTCCTTGCTCAGGCGCCGGTAGGTCCAGTTGAGGGCTTCGGGCTTTCGCAGCAGCAGGTGAATCAGGCGCAGGCCGGTCGGCTGAAAGCCACGCCCCGCTTTGGGGGTGCGGGAGGCTTTTTTGCGACCGCTGATTTCCACCAGCAGCCCGGGCTGGCACAAAAAGGCGTTGCCGGCGGTGTCGACGTATTCGATCCCCTCCTGGCGCAGGGTCTCGCTATTGCCGGAAGAGATGGAGTCCGTCATGATCATCTGAGGAATCGTCGGCGGATCGAGACGGTGGCGGTGAGCGGTCAGTTCGGCTGTCTGCGGCGTCATGCGGGCAACTACAACGATCCGGTAGCGGCAGCAACCCCAGGGGCCATGCATCTCCAATACGCCGCCGGTTTCAGGTTCCGGCGCGGGGGTGAATTCCGGTCGACAGTCCGGAAGAGCATGCAGGGAGGCCAGGCACAGGTCAAGAACCTGTCGTTCGCGTGCTGTCGATTGAGCCATGGCGTGGTTTGACCTCCTTCTGGAGCAATCCGCGGTGCTTACTGCGGTTCGATACGGTTGATGAAGACCTCGCGCGGCTTGCTGGTGCCGTCCGATGGCCCGACGATCCCCTCCTGCTCCATCTTCTCGATCATGCGGGCGGCGCGGTTGTAGCCGACCCGCAGGCGACGCTGCAGCATGGAGATGGAGGCCTGCCGGGTGTCGGCTACCAGGGCGAGGGCTTCGTCCCACTTTTCGTCCTCTTCCTCGTCATCGCTGCCGCCGCCTCCTTCACCGCCGGGGGGCGTTTCCAGAATCGATTTGTCGTATTCCGGCTCGCCCTGTTTCTTAAGGAAGTCGACGACGCGCTGCACTTCCATCTCGCTGACGAAAGCGCCATGCACCCTCTGCAGGGCTCCGGTGCCGGGGGGAAGAAAGAGCATATCGCCCATCCCCAGCAGGGTCTCAGCCCCCATGGAGTCGAGAATGGTGCGCGAGTCGGTGCGCGAGAACACCTTGAACGAGATGCGGGTCGGGAAGTTGGCCTTGATCAGGCCGGTGATGACGTCGACGGACGGCCGCTGGGTGGCAAGAATCAGGTGGATGCCGGCGGCGCGGGCCATCTGCGCCAGGCGCGCGATAGCCTCCTCGATCTCGCGCCCCGCCACCATCATCAGGTCGGCCAGCTCGTCGACAATGACCACGATGTAGGGCAGGTGGCCGTGTTCGAGTTCTTCGCCCTCGACCGGTTCGACCTCCGGCAGATCCTCCTCCATCATATCGACGGCTTCGTCTTCGCCGTTGGCCTGGTTTTTCCGTTCGGCCAGCTCCTTCTCCTCGCGGGCCAGCTTCTTGTTGTAGCCGTCGATGTTGCGCACCCCTTTGTCGGCCATCAGCCGATAGCGACGCTCCATCTCGCGCACCGCCCAGTTGAGGGCGAGGGCGGCCTTCTTGGGATTGGTCACCACCGGCAGCAGCAGATGGGGGATCCCCTCGTAAATGGAGAGTTCGAGCATCTTGGGGTCGACCATGATGATGCGCACATCTTCCGGGGTGGCGCGGTAGAGCAGGGAGAGCACCATGGTGTTGATGGAGACCGACTTGCCGCTGCCTGTGGAGCCGGCCACCAGCAGATGCGGCATTTTTGCCAGATCGGAGACCACCGTGCCGCCGAAGATATCCTTGCCCAGGGCCATGGGCAGACGCCCGCCCGCCTTCTGGAAGACGTCCGACTCGAAGATGTCCTTGAGCCACACGGTTTCGCGCTCGCGGTTGGGGATCTCGATTCCCACTACGCCACGGCCGGGAATGGGGGCGACGATGCGGATCGACATGGCACGCAGCGCCATGGAGAGATCGTCGGAGAGGCCGGCGATCTTGTTGACCTTGACGCCGGGGGCCGGCGCGAACTCGTACATGGTGACGACCGGGCCGGGCTTGACTTCCGAAACTTCCCCCTCGACGCCGAAATCCTTGAGCTTGTTCTCCAGCAGGCGCGCGTTGGCCATCAGCGATTCACGATCCACCGCAGGGGGCGGTCCGCCATCGTGATCGAGCAGCGACAGGGGCGGGCGGTGATAGGTTCCGGAAGGTTCGAGAAATTCAAAATGCTCCTGCAGGTCGGGATCGTCTTTTTTCTTCTTCTTTTTCTTTTTGGATGAATCATTTGCCGCGATCTGCTGCTGCGGTACAGGCTGGGCGATGACAGGGCCCTTCTCGAGACTTTCTCCCTTCTCTTTAGCCTTCTGCTGCCTGCGGACGACTCTCTGGTCGCGGCGCTGTTCGATTCCCCGCCCCAGCCGGTCAAGACGGTCGGAGAGAAAAAGGACCAGGGAAAAACGTGTGGACAGCATCAGGGAGACAAGGAAAAAAACGCTCAGCACAATCGCTGTACCGGTGATATTGAGCAGACTTGACAGTGAGTAGACCAATATCCGGCCGGCGGCCCCGCCGGCCTCATCAAGGGTCGATCCGAACAGGGGGATTTGCTTGAAGCGCAGCGCCAGAAGCCCGGCCAGTGACAGCAGCAGTGCGAAAAAGGCCAGGGTGCGCTGCAGCCGAAACCGCAACTCGCGCATGCGCAGCAGACGCCAGGCGACCAGAAAACAGGCGAGAGGCAGCAGCAGGGCGGGCAGTCCAAAGGTCTGGAACAGGATATCTGCAAGGTAGGCACCGACCACCCCGCCGAGATTGCTGATTTCATCGGGCCTGATGCTGGTGTTCCAGGAAGGGTCCCCCTGATTGAAGGACACCAGGCAGAGCAGCAGAAAAAGGCCGAGAGCCAGCCAGATCAGGCCGGCAATCTCTTTGCGCAGAGTCACGCGCCGGGTTTTCGAGGTTTCGTCACTCATTCCTTATCCATCGATTCAGAGTGAATAGTTGAGAAAGAAAGCGCCCGCCATCCAGCAGTAGATGGCGAAGGCGAAAAGGCGTCGGCGCCGGATGATGGCCAGCAGAAAGCGAATGGAAAAATAGCCCGCAACAAAAGCGGCAGCAGTACCGGCAAGGTAGAGGGGCAGCTGGTCGGTGGCGACATGGCGGATATCTCCCAGCGACAGGATGGCTGCTCCGAATACAGCCGGCAGTGCCAGCAGAAACGAAAAGCGTGCTGCGGTTTCGCCGTCCACCCCCTTGATCAACAGGCTGGCGATGGTAGAGCCGGAGCGGGAGATGCCGGGGATGATCGCCATGGCCTGGGCTGTGCCGGCGACCAGGGCATCGGCAATCGTCAACTGGCTTTCCCTGCGGGTGCCGCGGCGGAACCGCTCGGAGATGAACAAAAGGGTGCCGGTCACCAGCAGCATGGAGGAAACCACCGTCAGATTCTCGAACAGACTTTGAAAGAAGTCCTTGAAGGTGAGGCCGATGATAGCTGTTGGGATCGATCCAACCACCAGCAGGATCAGCATTTTGCGATGCACGCCCGAATCTCCGCTGCGGCGGAATGGGGATTGGGCCAACATCCTGATGTCCGTCCAGAAGAAGAGAATGACCGCGACCATGGTGCCGACATGCAGCAGGATGTCGAACAATACGCCGGGCTGTTCAAAGCCGGGCAGGAAGTGCTGGGCGATGGCCAGGTGTCCCGACGATGAAACCGGCAGAAATTCGGTGAGCCCCTGCAGAGTTCCAAGAAAAAGGGCTTGAAGCAGTGTCATGTGGCTTATCCCTGAAATGAATCATGTAAAGGTCAAGTCGTTGAACGGGGCTGTCAAAGTTCCATGATGATCGGCACGATCAGCGGTCTTCGCTGGATGGTACGGTTGAAGAAGCGTCGCAGGGCTTTGCGCACCTCGACCCGCAACTCTTCCCAGTCAGAGATCGCTTCCAGGCTGTGTTCGGTCAATACCTCCCGCACGGCGGCGGCCGCCTGCTCGAGGTACTCGCGGCTGTCCTCCTCGGGAACGAACCCGCGCGTCAGCAGTTCGGGACCGTAGACGATTTCACCGCTTTTGCTGTTGACGCCGAGCACCGCCGTCACCATGCCGTGATTGGCGAGATGGCGCCGGTCGCGCAATTCAAGCGCTCCGACGTCGCCAACGCCTTTGCCATCCACCAGCACGCGCCCCGTTTCAACCTCATCGCCGAGGCGAACCCCCTCCCGGCTCAGGATGACCGGCATGCCGTTGCCCACCACGAACGCTTCGTTGATGCCCAGCCCCATCGAGCGAGCCAACTGGGCGTGTTTGACCAGGTGGCGGTATTCTCCGTGGATCGGCACGAAATGTCGCGGCCTAGTCAGCGCCAGCATGGTTTTGAGTTCGTCCTGGGCGGCGTGTCCGGAGACGTGGATTTCGCTGGTCGTTTCGTAGACCACCTCAGCGCCTCGACGGTAAAGGTTGTTGATCAGATTGGCAATGGCCTTTTCGTTGCCGGGGATGAACTTGGAGGACAGGATGACCGTGTCGCCATGCTCGAGCACAATCTGCTTGTGATCGTTATGCGAGATCCGCACCAGGGCGGACAGCGGCTCCCCCTGGCTTCCGGTGGTGATGATGGCCACCTTGTCGCGATCGAGGTCACGCAGGTCGCGCAGGTCACATAGAGCCTCGTCGGGAACTTGAAGATAGCCGAGCTGTCGCGCCACCGCGCAGTTCTGCTCCATGCTGCGGCCGTGCAGGATGATGGAGCGGCCGCAGGCTCGCGCGGCGTCCATGGCCTGCTGGATGCGGTGAATGTTGCTGCTGAAGGTTGAAATAACCACCAGCCCCTTGCAGCGCGGCATGATTTCGTTGAGCGCTTCTCCTACCACCTGCTCCGAAAGGGTGGTGCCGGCACGCTCCACATTGGTGGAGTCGGACAACAGCAGCTCGACTCCCTCATCTCCCAGGGCCGCCAGACGAGCCAGGTCGGTGCGTTCGCCGTCGACCGGGGTGTTGTCGATTTTGAAATCGCCGGTATGCACGATGAGTCCCGCCGGTGAACGGATCGCCAGTCCCGCGCCGTCGACGATGGAATGGGCGGCGCGGAAGAATTCCACCTCAAAGGCGCCCAGTCGCACGGTTTCTCGCATTCTGACCTGATGCAGGTGGGCGCTGTCGATCAGGTCGTGTTCGCGCAGCTTGTTGCGCACCAGCCCAAGTGTCAGGCCGCTGCCGTAGATGGGGGGAAATCCCAGCGCGGGCAGCAGATAGGGGATGGCGCCGATATGATCTTCGTGGCCATGGGTCAGCACCAGTGCGCGGATGCGGTCGGTCTTCTCCGCAATGGCGCTGATATCGGGTAGAACCAGATCAATGCCGAACATGTAGCTTTCGGGGAACATGAGCCCGCAGTCGAGCAGCAGCAGATCCCCATCGCATTCAAGCACCATCATATTCATGCCGATTTCACCCAGGCCTCCCAAGGCGAACCAGCGCACTTCACTGGCGGATGAGCTGCCCTTTTCGCTCATAGTGCGTCTCCTTCGAGCGGCAGAGCGCCGGCGAGGCTGCGATGCACCTTTTTCATAAGATGTTCCCTGTCCTTGTTGGTCAAACCGCGGGTCGACAGTGCGGGAAGGAACTCCACCTCGATGGTCGCGGGATGGATGCGCAGGCAGTGTTTGGGTAAAACGGCGGCGCTGCCGCGGATGGCTACCGGGATAATTGGAGCCTGAGCGTGAACTGCGGTCATGAACCCCCCTTTTTTGAACGGCAGCAGCCGGCCGTCAGGTGACCGGGTCCCTTCAGGAAATATCGTAAAGGATTCGCCGCCGCGCAATCGATCTGCCGCTCGGTTGAGACTGGCGACGGCCTTTTCCGGGTGACGACGGTCGATGCTGATGGCTCCTGCCGCTCGCAGGGCTCCGGCAAAAAGAGGGATGCGAAACAACTCCTTTTTGGCGACCCAGCGAAAGGGCCGGTCGATGCAGGTCATCAAGGCGGGGATGTCGAAGAGACTGGCATGATTGGGCATATAGATTACGGCCCCCCCGGGGAAGGCCTCCGAGGCCCGGCAGATGACTTTGACGCCCGCCAGGCGCAGGCCGCCTCGCGAATAGATCTGCCCGCACCGATAGACGGCGTCCGGTCCCCGAAAAGAAAGGATAAAAGACGCTGCCAGCATGAGCAGGGTCCACCACGGAAATACCAAAAAGAAAAAAAGTGTGCGTGCCATGCCGGGATGTTCCGAGAGTTCTGGCGCCGCGTGAATCACCGGCGCCTTGATGTCCATAGTCAAAAGATCAGTTTAGAAGAGTTGCCGCAGGCAGTCAAACCATTTTCAGATTGAGGATTTAGGCTGTTTTGTCGTTGCTTTTTCAAAGCAGATGTGTGTGGTCGGCGAAACAATCGCTTTGCTTCAGGGGGGCAATGGGGACTGTGGGTGCAATCGTTTCAAGTGTTGCATTTTGCGGCAACAGCCTGTTGCAAACATGAACCATGATGCCAAATAGTCCGATTAACGAGTGATTTGCTCCAAAATGGTATTTGTTTCTGTTGCGGCACCGACAGGCGAGGGGGCCGGCGATGGTTTTTGATCATTTTGACGTTTCTGCTTAAGGGGTTGTTTTTAAGGGTTTTCTGTCTAATTTAAATTACGCCCGCAAAATGGGTATGGATGTTGTTTAGATGAGGGACGGCGTTTTGGTGTTTTGAAAAGGCTGGTTGAGTGGTTTGTGAAGCAAAATAATTACAAGGGGACGATGTCATGAGTGAACACAGTTGTGCCGGACAGGCTGCACCGGCAGCCGCAGAATCTTCTGAAAATGCAATCGCTGAAAATCTTGCGGGCGTAAAGCATAAGATTGTGGTTCTTTCCGGTAAGGGGGGCGTCGGGAAAAGCACCGTTGCCACCAATATGGCGGTGGGGCTGGCGCAGGAAGGATATCGCGTCGGCTTAATGGATGTTGATGTCCACGGTCCGAGTGTGCCGAATCTGCTGCATCTGCAGGGGGTCACGCCGAAGGTTGACGCCGAAGGGCTTCACCCGGTCCCCTGTGGAGAAAATCTGCATGTGATATCGGTGGGTTTTCTGCTGTCGGACGACCGACAGCCGGTGATATGGCGCGGTCCCCTTAAAACGGGAGTCATCCAGCAGTTTCTGCGCGATGTGCGCTGGGGGAAGCTTGATTATCTGATTGTCGACTGCCCGCCGGGCACCGGCGATGAGCCCCTGTCGGTGCTGCAGCACGTCGGTCCCCGCACCCATGCCGTGGTGGTGACCACGCCGCAGGCGGTCGCGGTGGCCGATGTGCGGCGTTCGGTCAGTTTCTGCCGCTCGACGGCGACCCCGATCCTGGGCATCGTTGAAAACATGAGCGGATATCTCTGCCCTCACTGCGGCAGAATCGAGTACCTGTTTTCAAAAAACGGGGGCGAGAAGCTGGCCGGGGAGATGGGAGTGGCTTTTCTGGGCCGAATTCCTCTCGATCCCAGTATGGTCAGGGCCGGAGATGAAGGCAGGGTGCTGATCGCTCAAGAAGAACAAAGCCCCGCCGTCGAGGCCTTTCGCCAACTCATGATGCCGGTGCGCGCATTGGAGAAGAGTGCTCCCGAGGGGCAGAATGGCTGATCCTGTCTCTGGTGTGACCCGGTGATTACCGGGTTGGGGCGTTTTCTGCGTTCAACCTCCCTTGAATAATTCCGCTGCCGGGATTATGTTCTGGAAAACAAGGGGCAAATCATTTATCATCAAAAGCCGTTGAACCTGGTCGGGTTGCGTCGCGCGCGGCACTGCCCAGCGACCGGCGGAAAAGGGAAGATGGGATGACCTCCTGCTTCCCTTTTGCCGTCTTTGAACCGACGATGAACCGACCCGGTCCTTTTTTGTCTCCTCCGCGCTCGATCTGCCCGCCCCGATCGCGGAGGCCCAATGACGCGCGGCGGTAATTGTTGACGCAGGAGGCGTTATGTCGATCAATAAAGTGATACTGGTGGGAAATCTCGGCAAGGATCCCGAGTTGCGCTATACTCCGTCCGGAGTTCCCGTGGCGACTTTTCCCATTGCCACCAGCGAACGCTTCAAGGACCGCAACGGCCAGCAGCAGGAGCGCACCGAATGGCACAACATTGTGGCCTGGCGGCAGCTGGCGGAAATCTGCGGCAAATACCTGCATAAAGGCAAGCAGGTTTATCTGGAAGGAAAGATTCAGACTCGCAAATATCAGGATCGCGACGGAAATGATCGCTACATTACCGAGATCGTGGCGGATCAGATGCAGATGCTCGGCTCCCGCGGCGATGAAGGCGGATTTTCTTCACAGCGCGGCGGCGGAGAATACGGAGGCGGCCGTACAGGTGAATCCCGTGATGCGTCTGGCGGTGGAAACAGGAAAGAATCCGGATACGGCGATATGGAAGAGCCGCCCTTTAACCCCGATGACGACATCCCCTTCTAATTCCCTGACGGGAACCGAATTTATGCTTGACCAGCGCAGACATGCTTTGAATGAAGCCCTCTCGGACCCGGACGAGGGGGTGCGCAAGGCCGCTTCCGGGGCGCTTGAAGCCCTGGAGCCGGCTCTGCATCTCAATATGCTGCTGCAGGGGCTGACGTCGGCGAAGCGTGCCGAGCGTATCCGCTGCCTGTATGCGCTTGAGGCCGTGCGTTCCCCCCGGGTACTGCCTTCACTGCTGAACAGCCTGGCCGACGCCGATGCCGATGTGCGAGCCACCGCCGTTCAGGTGATCGGCACGCGGGGCGAGCCGCGCGCCCTGCCTGAACTGGCGAAGCGGTTGCGCGACGAGGTTGCAGCGGTGCGAATGTATGCGGCTGAAGCGCTGGGGCGTTTCCGGGATGCGCGCCTCGTCCCCTATCTGGCTTCCGTTCTGCGCGATGAGGACAGTGGAGTGGTGATTGCTGCGGTTTGTTCTCTCGGACAGATAGGTAACGCTGCGGGGGAAAAATATCTTTTGGCCATGCTGCGGGACGGGCGTCCGGCGGTGCGGGCTGAAGCGGCCAGAGCCCTGGCCCTGCTCGAGTGGGAGGATTCGCCGGGAACACCCTGATCTATGTCTCCAAGCCAGTGCCAGCCCGCTACAAAAGACTGCCGAGATCGATCCCTGCAAGGAAAGGGTCGACCTCCCCAACGATCCGCTCCGATTCCCCTGCCGACAAGTCAATGAAGCGCTCCTTGTCCGGCTGCCTCCCCTCTTTGTCGACCAATATTTTCAGGCGCAATTCACAGCGACCTTCCGTGTCCGCCCTGGTGACAAGGGCGGTTTCACCCTGATTCAGGCGCACCACCGTGCCCACCGGATAGGGGCCGAGGTATTTGAGAAAGTGCGCAAGGTATTCAGGGTGCAGCAGCGTTCCCGATGTTGCCTTCATTTCGCGCATGGCCTGGCGGGGGCTGACCGGCCGGCGGTAGGAGCGCATGGTGGTCATGGCGTCGTAGCTGTCGGCGATTGCTGCCATATCGGCCAGCGGTGACAAAGGGCGGCCGGCAAGGTCGCCGGGGTAGCCCTGACGGTTGTAATGCAGATGATGACCGATCACGATATCGATCACCTCCCGTGACACCCCTTCCATCTCTTCGACGATCCCCGCGCCGTGAACAGGGTGTTTTTTGACTTTTTCAAACTCTTCAAGAGTCAGACGCCCAGGCTTGTTAATGATCTCCACCTCGACCTTGAGCTTACCCAGATCGTGCAGCAGGCCGCCCAGTCCCAGGGTACGCATCTGTGCTTCGTTCAGGCCGCATGCACGTCCTACCGCAATCGCAATTACCGCCACATTGACCGAATGGTGAAAGGTATAGTTGTCGTAATCCTTGATCAGGGAAAGCGCAGCCAGCGCGTGGGGGTTTTCCAGAGTACTCGCGACCATATCCCTGACGGTTTCACGGGCCTGGCGACTTGAGGGCACTCTGCCGAGGCGCACGTCGTCGAAAACGTTTCTCACCACATTGAGAGCCCGCTGGTAGATTTCGCGCGGATCCTTTTCGCCGGCGTTCTTTTCCAGCGGCTGGATGTGGTAGATTTCGCGTCTTATCAGCGCAGTTTCCAGGCCTGTTGCCTGCCAGCCGCCTTCATGGGCGAGGAAAATGAATTCTTCGAGTTCTGTCGTATTGATGCCGGCCTGAAACTCGACCCCCTCAACGTGGAGATTTTCAAGAAGCTGGGTGAGTTCCTGCAATGCAGGATTGGGGGTGGTGAACAGGTACTCGTCACAAAAAAGAGTGCTGTCGGTCACTCCAAGGCGAAGGCTTTTCTGCTGAGCGAGGATGTCGCTCAGACAGATGCGGCAGGCTCTGACCTGGCGACCGATCAGAGGGTGGTTGCGGGGGTAGAGGCGCAGGCTCTGCACGGCGCCAGCCAGCAACTGAACGAAATTTTTCAGCGGTTCAACCGTCATGATTTCTCCGCGCGGGCAATTTCCCTCAGTGCACGCGCCGCACTGCGGGATACTGGACCATGCCCACGTTGTGTGGTGATCTCCAGTATCCGACGACATTCGTCGGTGCCGATCCGCGCCAGGGCCAGGCAGCAGGCTGTCTGGATCTCCTGAAAACGCCGGCGAAAGAAGATTTTGCGCTGCCCAAGCTGCGTCTTCAGGGCTGGAACGGCTTCAGCGGCCCCCATTTCGCCCAACGCTCGAGCTGCGCCGCGTTTAAGCTCGAGACAGCGCACGAAGGGGTCGCTACGCTCCAGGAAGCGCAGCAGGTGAGGGATCGCTTTCGTTTGCTTCATCGCACCTAGAAACAGCAACGCCTGACGTTGCAGGCTGGGATCTCCTTCTTCCACAGCCACGAGCAGTACATCCATGGCTTCGGTTGTGCCAAGGCGGGTCAGCGCGCGAATGGCTTCACGGCGTACCCGCTCGTCCTCGTGACCCAGAAGAGCTGCCAGGTGGCCTGCAGTCTCGGGGTCGCGGATCTCCCCTAGAATGGTAGCTGCGTTGCGTACTACGTACCAGCGCTCGTCGCGTAGAAGTCGATCAAGAGTGGCAAAGGCTTTACGTCCGAAAGCGGTCAGCGCTTGGGCGAGAATTTTACGCCTTTTGGCTTCATTTTCCTCCGCCAGCCGCTCGCCCAGCCGCCTGGCACCCTGTTCTCCCGATTTTCTAAGCAAAAAATGCGCCTTTTTGCGACTGCTGTCCCCCCGGGTCGGCTCACACAGCAAGTCGATAAGTTGTTCGGTGCGTTCGGAAGTCATCAGGGTTTCAAAATTTTTGCGGCACAGAGTGCGCTCGCTCTCCCCGTGATCTTCCTCCTCGGTGCAACGCGCCAGAAAAGACAAGGCATTGAGGAGACCGATGGACAGGGCAGAGGGCTCTTCCGCGTAAAGTGCTTCAGTCAACTCGTTGATCAGGCGGCGGAAACGGGCCTCTGAGCCCTTTACGGCCAGGTCGGACAAGATCTCTTCCAGTGTGCGGCGGTGATCTGAAAAAGATGAATTTTCGATGGGAGGCAGATGCTTCTGGTTTTCCTCTTGTGCCGCTCCGTTGTCATCCTGGTTTTGGTCAGCGAATGCCTCGTTCTGGTCAGCCTGTGAACGAGAGTCGCTTTTTATTTCCTGCAGCATTTCGCGCCGGGAGAGGATTTTACTTAAATCGGTTTCGTTGACCCATAGGGTTTCAATGCCGGCCGCGTTGAAAATCTTCGCGATACCGCCGCGGCGGATGATCTCCTCGGGTTCAAAAGCCAGCGCACAGGCCGTGCTTTCAAGATCCTCGGCTGAAATATCGGACAGAATCATCAACTGGAATACACGGCGGGCGAAAAGATGATGCGCGAGTGCTTTGATGGCGGGATTTGAGCCGCCCCATCTGCTGCCGCTTTCGATCGAAAAATGGTCCCGGCGAACCGTGAGTGCAAGGTGGTCAAGATCGTCGAGCGCGAGACGCAAGGCGGAGACTCCGCGTTCTATCGCGTCAATCCGCGCGGGATGGTTTTCGGGGTAAAACCGCACCGCTTTGATGGCAAGGCTGAGTCCGCGCAGGGCGTTTTCCATGTGTGAGTGCTGCGGACCCTGTTTTCTCACGGCAAGAGCGACTCCTTTTGAATGGGTGGGTTCAGCTAAAAGATAACGGCTGAAGTCTTTTTTGTAAAGGCGTGTCGGTTTGAGTTGAGCGGAGAGTTCGGCGTCGGAGCAGCTCTGACTGCGATGCTGTATTGCCCAAGGGAGGCTCCTGTGATAAATCGATACTGTCGTATTCTTTTTTGTCTGCCGGGCAGGCCGGCGGAGCACTATTGAGACAAGGCGTCGCCAGGCAGGAGAGGGGAGGGAAATGGTTCTTGGGGTCACGGGCGGAATCGCCTCTGGGAAGAGCTTTGTTGCAGAGGTCTTCGGCCGTCTCGGCGCGGTCGTGATCAGTGCCGATGAGCTGGCACGCGAGGTTGTGCAACCCGGCGCAGAGCTGCTGGAGCGCCTTGTCGAGCACTTCGGCCCTGAAATACTGTCTGAGGACGGCACTCTTGACCGTGATGCGCTGGGCAAAAAAATTTTTACCGATGAAGAACAGCGTCGCACCCTCAATGCTTTGATCCATCCCGCTATTGCCTCTCTTGCCGAAAGACGTCTGGCCGAAGCCCGCCGGGCGGGATATCCTCTGATTGTCTATGAAGCGCCCCTTCTGTTTGAAGCGGGTGCCCAGAGCCGGGTCGACGCGGTCCTGGTCGTCAAGGTGGACCCGCAGGTTCAACTGGAACGCCTGATGGCGCGCGACGGCATTGATGAATCGAGCGCTCGACGGAAAATCGCCGCACAAATGCCGCAGGCCGAAAAGCTTGCCCGCGCCGATTTCGTCATCGACAATTCCGCCGACAGGGACGACACCCGACAACAAGCGGAGCAACTGTTTGAGCGGTTGACCAGCCGCAATAAAAACGCCCCCTGATTTTCAGGGGGCGTCGGGAAAAATCCGAAGTGGGCGGCAGTCCTGCGATCCTATTTATGAAAGCCGAGCCGGGTTGAGAGTTCTTCGGCCGAGTCCAGAACCAACGGCACGATTTCCTTCTCGATGCGCTCGTCGTTGATCCTCATGGAGGGGCCGGAAACGCTGATGGCTCCCACAATGCGCCGGGTGTAGTCACGGATGGGGGCGGCGACGCAACGCACGCCCAGATCAAGTTCTTCGTCGTCGATGGCATATCCCTTTTCCTCGACTTCCCGGAGTTCCCTGCGCAGCGTCTCACGATCGGTGATGGTATTGTCAGTGAATTTTTTGAATTCGCGGCTCGGCAGGATGGAGTCGATCTCCTCATCCGACATGAAAGCCAGATGGACCTTGCCCGCGGCGGTGCAGTAGGCGGGCATGCGAGAGCCGACGCGCGACACGACCCGAACCGTCAGATTGGTCTCGACGACATCCAGGTAGACAATGAAGCCCTCTTTGAAGATGGCGACGTAGGCCGTTTCGTTGCACTGCTCGACAATTTTTTCGAGGATCGGCTTGGCCTGGCGCAGAAGCCCCATCTGCTTGATGAAGGTCTGGCCCAGTTCCAGGGCTTTGAGCCCCAGCCGGTAGTTTTCGGTCGCCTTGTTCTGCTCGATGTAGCCGCGCGACTCAAGGGTGGCGAGCAGCCTGAAGACGTTGTTTTTGTGTAGCTTCAGGCGTTTGCTGAGTTCCGTAACGCCGAGCTCGTCGACATCGTCGTGAAATTGCTCGAGGAGGTCGAGGGCATGTGAAACCGCCTGAATGATATATTCGGATTTTTCTTTTCTGGCCATGGGAGGATCTGTTCCTTTTCCGAATTTACGCAAGATTAAATATATTAAATGTCTTTATAATAGCCTACCATCTTAGATAAATAGGACCATATGTCAAGCAGGAAAGGTGCTCTGCGGTGAATGATTTCTTTGTCTTGTTTGTCGCCGGCAGGTGCGGGGATGCCGACAAACAATTAAAACAGGCAAGAGAAATATAGAATGATGTTTTAGTAAAGTCAACATGAACCGAAACAAAGAGGTGAGAATGGGCCGGGGAGTATGGCTTTGGTCCTGTTTTAAAGCGGTCTTGCATTGACTTTGACGCGCACCCTCCGGCATGATGGAAAGGTCCTCTGAATTGGTGCATACAGGAGAAAACGGATGCTGAATCTGAGCAAGAAAATCCTTGTGGCCATCGACGGCTCCCCCCAGTCCGACAAAGCCGCGGAGGAGGCGGTGCGGTTGGCGGCCGCATCGGGTAAGCGCTTTAAAAGTCGGGTTTTTGCCATTCTGGTTCTGCCCGGCAACCGCGCACCGTCCTTTACCGATTTCATGCCTTCTCCGCCGCCGACGGAACGCCCCGACTGGGAGGAAAAGCGAAAGCGCATCTTCTATGTTGTGGAAAAATCCGCGGCGGAAGCCGATGTGCCGCTTGAGAATGTCGTGGTTTATGGTGACCCTGCTGAAGAGATCATGGCTTTTGCCGAGCAGGAGGAAATCTCTGTGATCGTCATCGGCTCATCCGGTGCGGGGCGGGTGCGCCGCACCCTGCTCGGCAGTGTCTCCACCAAGGTTGCTCTGCATGCCAGATGTTCCGTTTATGTCGTGCGTTGAGTTTTTCAGTCGCTGTCTCTCTCTCCAGATGCCTGCCTCTGCCCAGGAAAGCTGTGCCGTGTTTCCTGACATAAATATTCAAAAATCTCCGCCAGACTTTCTCTGATCAACTCCTCTTCTTCCGGAAACTCATGGGGCGAAAGCTCCAGCACCAGGCTCTCGTTGTATCCCGTTTCACGCAGGTGATTCAGAAAGCGTGTCAGGGGCAGCACGCCGTGTCCGGGAAGCAGGTGCTCTTTTCCGTAACCGTAGTCGGAAAAATGAATGTTGCGCATGGTGCCGGAATCGTAGAACAGGTGAAAGTCGACCAGAAAGTTGGCTTTTGACGTGCCCATGTGGGCGGTGTCGAAGGTCAGGAAAAGATTGTGCTCCTGCAGAAAGTCGATCATTTTCTGGGTCTGCCCCAGGTAGTAGGGATTGGTCTTGAATGCGCCGGTGCAGGGCATGTTCTCCATGGTGATGATCACCTGGTTTCTGCCGATCTCTTCCTGAAAATCTGCGACGCGTTTGAGCCACCGCCAGAATTTGAATTCAAAGGCCATCCATGCAGGAGGGTGAAAGTTGATCAGCGGAATGTCGCACTCGATGGCGAGGTTGGCTGTGCGCTTGAGCTGATCGATCTTGTTGCCCCACCCGTCGAGTTGGAAGAAAGGCGCATGCAGTGACGCGACCGGCAATATCTGCCCGAGATCGTTCAGCAGGGCCACATTGTCCTGATACTGGAAGTCGTAATTGATAATGACTTCCATCGCATCGAACCCCGTATCCCTGGCCAATTCGAAAATCTTTTCCAGTTCAAGGGTATAGAGGCTGCCTGCCGACAGGACAAGCTTCATTGCAGAACCCCAGGATAAAATATAGCAATCAAAATCATCTCCCGCACCAATGCAGGGTTTGTCTGGAAACAGCCCTTTTTACGGCGTGTGAACTTCCCGTGCGAGGAAACGGCGAATTTTCTCCGGCGGGGGAGGCGTCAGCAGAGATACGCCGATCATCATCAGCATCACCAGCGGCACACCGATCAGAGCGCTGGAGGTCGGATGTACGATTCCTTCCATCGCAGGGAAAATCTCCGGTAGAAAAAACGCTGAAAACGTTACGGCCAGACCGGTGAGCATGCCGGCGATGGCTCCGTATTTGTTGGTGCGGTCCCACCAGATGCCGAGTACGAATACCGGAAACAGGGTGTTGCCCGCCAGCGCAAAGGCCACGGCAGTGATTTCGGCGATCAGACCCGGCGGATTGACCGCCAGCAGCACGACAATCAGGGCCAGCACAAGGGTCGTGCCTTTGGCGACACGCACGCACTGATTCTGGCTGGCTGAAGGATTAAGCAGGCGGAAGTAGATGTCGTAGCTGAAGGCGCTTGCGCCGGTAATGAGCAGGCCTGTGACCGTGGAAAATGCGGCGACGATGGCGGCGGTGGCCAGTATCCCGGTCAGCCAGGGAGAAAGGTTGGCCCATTCCACAGCGCGCAGGATGATAATGTCGGCATTCTGCAGTGCGGTATCGGGATCGAGAATCACTTTGCCTCGTGATTCAAGCAGCTTGGCGAAAATGGCATAGGCCGGCGCGCTCCAGTAGAGAAGGCCGATGAAAAAAATGCCCCACAGTACGCTCCAGCGCGCGTCGCGCAGATTGGGCGCGGTGTAGAAACGTGACAGAACATGGGGCAGGCCGGCGGTGCCGACCATCAGGGTAAAGCACAGGGCGCTCCATTGCCAGGGGCTGGCATTGCTCCAGGGCATGGTGAACTGCCCCTGGGTCTGCTGGGAGAGTTCCTGCAGAGCCGGACCGTAGCCGAACTGGGGGACGACCCAGGAAAACCCGAGTTGTTTTGCCAGGGCCATGAGGGGAACGATGAAAAAGATGATCAGCACCGTGTAGTGCAACTGCTGGTTGCGTGTGGCACCGAGGGCGCCGGAAATCACCATGTAGGCGATCACAACTGCCGTCCCCAGCATGACCGACCGGGTGTAGTCGTAGCCGAAAACCCAGGAGAAAATCAACCCGATCCCCTTGTATTGAGCCAGGCAGTAGATCAGGGAGATAATGATGGCGATGGCCGCCGACAGCAACCGGGCCGCGGGAGAATCGTAGCGCGCGTCGACAAATTCAGGGGCGGTGAATTTGCCGAAGCGTCTTATCTGGCCCGCCAGCAGAATCAGCAACAGGACATAGCCGCCCGTCCAGCCGATGACAAAAGCCAGGGCGAAGTAACCGCTGAGGTAAAAGACGCCGGCGATTCCCAGCAGCGAGGCGGCGCTCATCCAGTTCGAGGCAATCGCTGCGCCGGCGCCGATGCGGCCGATGGAACGAATGGAGGTCGGATAATATTCGGTGCTGGAACGCACGCGGCTGAACAGCCCCACGATGAGAAAAAAAGCCAGCGTGGCAAAAATGATCAGGGCGGGGCCCCACTTGATCCCCTGTTCAAGCATGGCGGCTCCTATTTGCGCCTGCGATAGATCTGGGTCAGGCGGTCAACAAAGGTGTTGAAGAGAAAACAGAGAAAGATAAACCAGACGATGAGAAAATGACCTGAAAACCAGAAGTGAAACGGGAAGCCGAACACGGTCATGTCGGTCAGGAAGCTGGCGCCGTTGGGATGGCGCTCAACCAGGTAGAGAAGCCACTGGAAGCCGAAGGTGAAAAAGGCCCAACTGGTGAGCATAACCCAGATGTAAACCACTTTCTGCCGCATATAGCCGGGCCGCGGCCGAAAGAAATTGACGCGGTAATCATCATTGAGCGGTTCGGATGCTGGGGGGCGGCGGGTGTTCATAAACTCCTCCGAAACGCGGTTGAAATTTACCCTGATTCTGCAACACCATCAACTCATGATGCATTCACAAAAATTGAGAGGATGGCGACGCCATCAATCTTAACAGAAAAAAACAGGTTGAGAGAAGGGGTTTAATCAAACCTTGTTTTGCAGATCCGCGTCAGCCGGTTTCATGATCTCCCGCAGAACGCTGGTGGCGTAGCTGCCGCGGGGCAGAGCGAAGGAGATGATCAGGTCGTCTCCCTCCGCATCAAGTTCCGCTTCGGTCAGCGGCACCCGAAGGGGGCGGCGTTCGCCTTCCATCGACAGGCCTTTTGACAGGCGAAACGATTCAAGGGAGATCCCCTCGTGGTCCAGCAGCGCCTGCTCGATCACGCCGGCCTGCCCCTGCGCCAGGGTGCTTTTATAGCCGAACAGCGGGCCGGAGGGGCTGATCTCAAAAAGGTCGGCACGCGGCTGTTCCTTGTCTGCATCCTCTACGACAAAGCAGGCTCCTTTGCCGTGAATGTAGGCCAGGTCGCCCGGCCACAGGGTTTCGAGGCTCTCCATGCGCATGGCGACGATACGATCGAACAGCCAGGATTGGCAGGCCGACAGAAACAGCCGCAGCTTGCGGCGCGGAAAGGCAAGAACAGCGGTGCGTTCGTCGCGCCCCTGCAGCAGCATATCCAGCAGGCGGCGCTCATCGCGCATGGCGGGCGGCAACGCCGCGCGCGCCTCAGCCAAATCGCCGGCACGATAGGCTTCAGCCGCCTGTCGCCAGCGTGGATCCCGGATCAGGGCGGGATCACCCATGATCTGGAGAAGAGCTTCGCTGAAGTTGCCTTCCAGGATCGCACGGCCGATGAGGTGGGAATTGTTGAGCAGTCCGTAGCGCTGACTGCCGAACAGGTTGGGGACGCCGACCTGCTCAAGGACATGAACGATATCCCGGGCGCGGTCCAGGGCCTGCTCTCCCACCTGGCGGATACGGATTCGGAAACGGTTTCCGGCCAGGTGCCCGGGGCGCAGCTTATTGCGATGGTACTGCGCACTGATAATGCGGGTACCGGGCAACTCCAGACCTTCAACTTGCTCCGGGCGCACCCCGGGAAGACTCAGGGTCTGGCGGGTCAGGGCGCGGGCGTCCTTGAGCCCGGCATAGCCCATGTCGCGCTCTTTGAGGTTGAGTGCGCGCGCCAGACGACGCATGAGGTCGATGGTGGTCATCCCGCGCTTTTCAACTTCGATATAGAGGTGTTCGCCGCTGCCGCAGGGCAGGTAAAGGGGAATCTCCTCGACCTTAAAATCTTCGGGAACCTCTTTGATCTGGCCGCCGATGCCGTCAAAATGTGCGCTCAGGTAAGAAGTCATAGGTCGCTCGCGACCGCCCACAGCAGCCTGAAGCCGGGTTCCACCGGAGGCGGAGGCAGAACCGCCCCTTCAGGCTTGTCGCAGCGAAAGTGCACGAAATAGATCGGCTCGTTGCGATCGAGAAAGCGCCTCATGTATTTGGAGCGCGGATAATCTTCGATGTCGAGAGTAACCGGGGCCGGGCGGGCCTGGCTGAAGTGGGTGTGTTCCGTGGCCCGCATGGCCACTTCCACGGCATAATCCTCAAAATCGGAGGTGAAGTACAGGTCGCCATCGCGTTTCAGAACATAGCGCGCCAGATCGAGAAAAGTCTCGTTGACCAGGCGCCGCCGCCGGTGGCGCTTTTTGGGCCAGGGGTCAGGACAGTTGATGAAGATCTGCGCCAGGGAGTCCGGCGGCAGAAAGTGGGCCATCAGAAAGCGCGCCTCCGCCCGGGCCACCCGCACGTTGGTCAGGCCGGCCTGTTCGATCCGGTTGCATGTTTTGAAGCAGCCGCGATTGAAGATGTCGATCGCCAGGTAGTTTCGCTCCGGATTGCGCCTGGCGCATTCCACCACGAAATGGCCGGTGCCGCAGCCGATCTCCAGTGACAGGGGGCGATCGTTGCCGAACACTTCAGACCAGTCGTCGACTTTATGCAGGTTCTCTTCGGAGATGAAGTAGGGCGAATTGATCAGAATCATCCGCTGGGTCATGGTTCATCCTTGATGGCGGCGTAAAAATTCCGCCCTACGATGTTACGGTGTTTGTTCAGGACCTCGACATACCTGATTGATGTATGCCTTCGCCCCTGTAAAACCACCAGGCCTTGCAGGACGAAATTTTTGCTGAGCCATCCACTGAGTGTTTGCGATGACGGGAATTTTTACGACAAAAAAGGTCGAAACAGCAGGGCGTTATTAACACAATAGGATCACTTTTGCAATCGGGTCTCGCTGCGGCAGGGAGGGTCAGGCGACCTGCGCGCGCAACTGCCCGATGAAAAGTTCCGCTACCGGTGACAGGCGCCGTCCGCGCCGGGTCAGCAGGTGAAAGTGCCGCCGCAGATCGACTCCTTCGACACGCAGCGTCTTGAGCGTTCCCCGCTTCGCCTCCTCGGCCACAGCCAGCGCCGACATGAAACCGCAGCCGATGCCGGCCTTGATGCTTTCGCGCACCGCTTCGCAGCTTCCGAATTCGGCGACGATGCGGGCCTGCTCCAGATCGAAGCCTCGGGCGCGCAGCCCTTCCATTGTCACGGTGCGCGTCCCGGAGTCGGGCTCCCGCAGAATAAAATCCTGATGCACCAGATCTTCCACCTTTACGCGGGTTCGGTGGGTGAAAGGATGGTCAGGGGGGACCACCAGCAGGATCTCATCGGTAAACAGGGGTTCGTCGGTCAGCCTGCCGTCGCGCTGCTCGGAGCCGACGATGCCGATTTCGAGGTCACCGGCGATCACATCCTGTGCAATACGGTTCGTGCCGCTGATGCGCAGGTTGAAATGGATGCCGGGATGTTCTTTCTTGAGCGCCGCAATCTGGCGTGGCAGCAGGTAGGCCCCCGGGATGGAGCTGGCGCCCAGCCCCAGCGTTCCGCTCAGGCGTCCGCCAAAGGCCTCGATCTCTGCCAGCGCCTCGGATTTCAGGCGCAGCATCTTCAGCGCGTGATCGTAGAGAATCCGTCCCGCGGGAGTCGCAACCACCTCGCGGCCGAAGCGATCCAGCAGTTTTTCTCCCACCACCTGTTCGAGGTGCCGGATATGCTCGCTGACTGTCGGCTGGGAAAGATTGAGATGCTTCGCCGCTTTGGTAAAGCTTTTCAATTCGACGGTCCGGCAGAATATTTCAAGCCGTTTAAGATCCATTTGCGAATCCCTTGGAGAGAACAGGTGACACCGGCGGCGTCAGACTTCGGCGGATATGGAGCGGATCTCCGCCGCCAGTGCGTCGATATCCGCTTCAGTGGTCTGCCAGGAGCACATGAAGCGGGCATGTCCCAGGCCGATGAAGGTGTAAAAGCGCCATCCCCGTCGTTCCAACTCCCGGCTGACGCGGGGCGGCAGGGAGACGAACACGGCGTTGGCCTGGCGGGGGTAGCAGAGATCAATGCCGGGGATCTCCCGCAGCCGCTCTTCCAGCAGGGCAGCGCAGCGGTTGGCGTGAACGGCGTTGCGCAAGTAGGCGCCGCTTTCCAGCATGCCGATCCAGGGCGCGGCGAGAAAGCGCATTTTGGAGGCCAGCTGTCCTGCCTGCTTGCAGCGGTAATCGAATTCTTCGGCCAGTGCCGGGTCGAAGAACACCACCGCCTCGCCCACGGCCATGCCGTTTTTGGTGCCGCCCAGCGTCAGGACGTCCACCCCGGCTCGCCAGGTCAGGTCGGCGGGAGTTCGATCGAGGTGAGCCAGGGCGTTGGCGAGGCGGGCGCCGTCCATGTGCAGGCGCATGTCGAACTCGTGGGCGCAGGCGCCGATGGCCTGCAGCTCCGAGGGGCTGTAGGCCGTCCCCAGCTCCGTCGCCTGGGTGATGGAAAGCACCTTGGGCTTGGGATAATGAATGTCGGCGCGGCGGGTGACGGTGTGCGCGACGGCATCCAGGTCGATTTTTCCGTTTTTCCCCGGCACCAGCAGGATCTTGGTGCCGTTGCTGAAAAATTCCGCCGCGCCGCACTCGTCCGTTTCCACGTGCGCGATCTCATGGCAGATGACGCTGTGGTAGGAATTGCACAGCGAGGCCAGCGCCAGCGAGTTGCCGGCGGTGCCGTTGAACACGAAGTAGACCTGGCAGTCCGTTTCAAAAAAGTCCCGCAGCAGATCACAGGCCCGCGCCGTCCACCGGTCCTCGCCGTAGGCGTTGGCGAATCCCTGGTTGGCTTCGGCCATGGCCTGCCAGGCCTCGGGGCAGATCCCGGCGTAGTTGTCGCTGGCAAACTGATTTTTGAGATCGGTCTTGTGCAGAGATTTCATGATGTTCAGCTCTTGGGGTGATGAGGTTGAAGCGAAAGTGTAGCGCTGTTTCAATCCCAGGGCAAATTGAAAGGCTCCAACCCGGCAGAAGATATTTGCCGGGATGGAGCCTGAAGTGGAAATTCTCGTTTTGATTCAGTCGCTTTTTTTCGGAAGGCAACGGGTTGCCTTGATCCCTATTTTACGCTCGCCTCGTCCTGGGCGAGCAGGACCGCGGATTGATCAGACATGCCCTCGTAATAGGAGACGAACCGTCGGGTTTCAAGGGAATCATAGGTCGCCAGGTTCTGCGCCCAGCGAAAAGCAATGGGTTGATACCAGAGTTGTGCCTGGATACTGAGAGGAGCGTTTGCGTCCTGAAGAGCGATTTCGTAACGCACCCTGTCCCCTGCCGCCTGGAAATCGGCATCGTCGACAGCACTTCCCTGAACGGCGATGTCTTCCTGGGCAGTCTTCTTGTTGAATCCTTCAGGCAGCATCCGGTTGTCCTTGATAAATCTCACTGCCGAGATCAGCCCGGTGGTGACCTCATCCTGACTGTCGGCCATGATTGATTCGTAAATCTGCACCTGATCCGGCTGACTGATGCGATCATAATGGGGCTCGTATTGACGGGGATTGAGGTCGTTGTCGTTTCCTGCGATAGACCCGTCCGGGCGGAGTGCGCCGGATTCAAATACAATCTTTCCTTCATGGTCGCGCACACTCAACTGAATCCAGGCCCGACGCGAAGGGTAGGCCGTGGGCAGTTTGTGCCCCGCCAGGTTGATCAGGCTGAGGTCGACCGCGAGGGAATTGCCGGAGCGTTCTGCCTTGATGATGTCGAGGCGCGCGGCATTCTCCTGCAGGTGGCGCGTCGTCTCATGCGCCGCCAGCACGAGATCCTGAGACAGGGCGGTGACGCCCAGTTCAGTTCGATGACGATTTAAAATTCGCGGCATCAGAAAGTTTCCGCCGCGAAAAACGTGCCGTGAAAAGTCCTGGCGGTTTTTGCTCAAGGGCCCTGAAATCGCCATGGGCCGGTCGAGAACGGGCATATGACAGGACTGGCAGCTCTTTTCCGATCGATAGTCGCTGTGCAGCCATTCCAGATAAGGCACCTGTTCAGGCAAACTGCCTGCCGCTTTGCCGTCCGGCCCGAGGGCATGAGTGTAGAGGGTGTGGCAGGACGCGCAGAGTTCCGACTCCTGGATGTGGGCGGCTTCGGTCGGGATGACCTCGGCGGCGGACTGCATCAGTCGAGTCCTCCCCTGGTCGACCTCGAAGGGCCCGAAAATGCGTCGCTTACCCATAGGCGTGTCGTGATCGATAAGGAACCCGGCGTTGAAGCTTGCCTGCGTGCCAAGCTTTTGGTCTTCGATCTGGTGGCAGAGGCTGCACGAGACGGCATCCGCCGCCAACATGCCGGCCGGAGTCCGGACCGGGAGAATCGGCAGATGCGCAAAGACCTTGCCCTGCTCCCCCTGTCTTTTTGCCTGATAGCGTGCCATCGGCATATGGCAGGCCGCGCATTCATCCTGAATCTGATTCACGGCTGAAGGGTGATCCAGAGTTTCCCGCCGAACCGCCGCCTGCCAATAGGGATCGCGTGACGAATGCGCCATCATGGAGGACTGCCAGCTGCTGCCAATGGAAACGTCTTCCCCGCTTGGGGTAATTAAATCATTGTGGCAGGCCAGGCAGCGGTCAGACAGCACGAAGAGCTGTGCGGCCTCCGCCGTCGGAGCGTTTTTCTGCGCGTTGGCCAGGGAGGGAATAATCAGCAGCGTGAGCAGGCTCGCCAGAGCTATCGGATTGATCATCTTACCAGCCATCAAAAAAACCTCCATCGAACCAGTCCCAGAGCAGATAAGCCATGTAGGTGGTATCGCGCACATCCGTATCGGTGAGGGGGATTCGAGCCCCGGCGGCGAAGCGCACATGCTGCCGGTGATTGAGGGTCACCTGCAGCTGAGGGAGCAGGTCCCACTGGGTCTTTGTCCCCGATGCGAACTCCTTCGATCCCGCTACTTCAATCATGGGCGACCAGCGGCGGCCGTACTTGCCTGTTTCGAACATGCGTCCGGCCACTCCACGCCAGAACCCCTCTTCGTTCTTGCGATCGGTATCAAAAGGCAGTACGGCCCCGGCCTGAGCCTGAAGAAAGAACTGAGCGGGCAGAATCTGACCGGCTGAGACATAGGGTTCAAATATTGTGGTATCTGAACCGAAACCCTCATCCTCGTCGCCTGTGGGAAGCAGCAGTTCGGCTCCGAGGGAGACAATCGATCCTGTTTCAAGGCGATGGAACATGACCCGTTTGACACCGAGTCCGATGTCGCCCACACCGGAAGTCCACTCCGTACCGTCCTCGCCTTCCTGTCTGTTCCAGCCCAGAGGGAGAACGACCTCGAACTGATTCCGTTCACCGAAGCGCTGTTCATAGATCAGGTTGTTGCTGATGCGGGTGAGCCCGTCTGTTTCGATTTCCGTTTCGAGCACCAGCTCATCTTCCGGATAGGCCTTGGTGGTGACCAGGGCGCGCGGCAGGTTCAACTCTCCACGCGGCCAATTCTCGTTTCCGCAGAAGGAGCGGACATATCGAACCGTTTTCTGCAGGTCCTCGTCGCTCAGAGCATCTCCAAACGCCGGCATCATCTTTGAAAAACCTCGGGCCGGACCGCCTTTTTCGGCGACAATAATCCAGTCTCCGGCGGTTTCACGGGACGCAAAGTCACAATCGGTAAAATCCGGCAACGGAATTTTAAATCCAACGGTACTTGAGGGCGCGCCCGTCCCGTCGGGGCCGTGGCACGCAGCGCAGTTCTGCTGGAAGAGCTCTTTGCCTGTCAGGTCTGCAGTTTCTGCAGCCGCCGATGCCTGTACCAGCAGAAGCACCCCGAGAACGGGAGCAATCAAATAACTGAAGTTTAGAGTTTCGTGCTCTGTGAGAATTTGCTGAAGTCGAAAAAAAGTGG
>NPID01004509.1_pt2 | contig 39652 bp, 25 predicted proteins | sample 8637491 | NCBI WGS metagenome assembly NPID01 (sample SAMN07420843, study PRJNA396082) | bioreactor metagenome | isolation source: sample BA6 brine-fed electro-methanogenic bioreactor BA | place: Japan: Kochi | collected 2016-06-14 | reverse complement strand
CTCCACCTGATGAAGTTTCCCAAAAAAAAAAAAAAAAAAATACGCTAAATATTTAATTATGCAAAAAAATAATTTTATTCTTTTCGGATTTTTCCAGCGCTATTTTTGACAATGAGACTTGGAGACGGAATAATCAATTTTCATATTCTCAGTACTCAATACTCTATACTCATATCTGGTATCTGGCATCCGGTATCCGGCATCTTACTTTTATTCTCGTTGCGAAAACACATATTCCGCATCGGCCTGGATCATCTCTTCTTCGGTCATGTACCAGCGGTTGGCCTTTTCGAGGATATGCGCATGCCAGCTGCTGTCGGCCCGGATACCGGCCTTGATCTGTTCCAGTTGCCGGAAATTGACCAGTGCCTGGGGATGGTCCTGCTTAAGAATATATTCGGCCTCCTGAAGTAATAATTCTTCAACATATACGCCCTGTTTTTCGGCACTTTTCCGGAGGTTGTCCATCCATTGCTGATTCATCCGGATATTCCACATAATGGGCTCCGGACCGAAGATGCTGAAATAATATTCCGGGTCTTTCTGCCGGAGCATATAGTGCGCATCCAGTTCCAGCATCTCGCCCAGGCTCAGGCTATTCTCTTCTGCCTTGCGCATCACATCCGCAAACCATGAATCCAGGTTCAGGATGCCGGTCTTGCTGCGGGTGATCTTGCTTCGGCTGTATTGTGGCCCGTACAATTCCATCAGGTCATCCACAAAGCCCCGGTCGATCTTGTATAAAAAACGTTCCGTCGACATAAAAAAGATCACATCCTGCTTTTCGATCTCCTGACGGAGGTTGAGGTCTTTCACAAATACATCGCCATAATAGCTGTCGGGATACACTTTTTTATAGAAATACCAGAAGGCTTCATTGTTAAACAAATGCAGCGGGATGCGCGTATTGAAGATATTCCAGTAATAGCTGTCGGCCACGCTGAGCACATTGGGCCGGCTTACATTCGAATCCCCAAAGCTGTATTTTGGGTAAGGCATCTTACCGTGCCTGAGCTCGAAAAGCAGGTTCAGGGTTACGCCTACGTCGTAGTCGGTTGAGCGGAGGGAAGAACTATACTCAGTCCCCTCTCTGATCACCTCCGGGAGTTCTATGTTTCGTACCTTTTCAATATAGCGGATCAGCGAATCGGCAGCATACCACATGGCGAATTCACTCCAGTGTGTGCCCTGTTTCGGGAAAAGCGGATAGGAAACAGTGTCGCGGATCTCCATGAACCAGGCATTAAAGTCGATGAGGTTGATGCCCAGTTCCCTGGCGCGCTGGCTGATATAGCGGTAATTGGTCTTTTCTCCCTGCCGGTAGCGCCCGGGAATATCTTCCGGGTACACCGATGCTTTGCCGGGTTCCAGCACCAATACCAGGTCGATATCATGGTTTTCTTCCAGGTGTTGTTGCAGGAAACGGAATTGCCGCAGTTTGCGGTCAAGCAGTTCTTCCCCCACGAAATCCGCACCTGTCCAGGCCCTGATGTAATCGTATTCATACAATTGTCCGTTCCTGCCACGGATCACGCCTTCGGCATTGGTCTTGTGAAAAAGGGAATAATCGAACTGGTTGTGAACCCGCACCAGGCCGTTGTGGAATCCTGTGTTTTGTTCCAGCCAGGGATCCAGGGCTTCCTGGAAAGTCCCGTCGAGCCAGGTGCTTTTGGTCAGTTCCGGCAGTTCTTTCTGCTCAAAATCGCCGTGCAGGGGCTTTTCCGGGAATAGATGCCATTTCCCCTGCAGGGCCGGCAGGCTCAACCCGGCCAGGATAAGGATAAAGACGATATGTTTGACCTTGGGGGCCATGATCAGAACCTGAAGTATATGAAGGGATTGAAACCGCTGGAGGTGATGGCGCTCAGGCTGATGATGAAGAAGATCACGCTGAAGACTGTCATCCAGGCGATGGTTTTGTTCTTTTGTTTTTCGGCAAACAGACGCTCCTGCCAGCGTTCAATCGCCCTGAATCCTCCCCAGAAGGAGAAAAAGACCGCAATCACCAGTATGCTGTAAAACTTGGAATCGAAGAAAACACTTTCTCCGCTGCCGCTGAAGGCAAACATGGTATCAAGGTAATTCAGGGCCTCGGGCAGGGTTTCGGCCCTGAAGAAGACCCAGCTCACCAGCACGATCACATAGGTGATGATGATGCTGGGCACCTTGCCGATGGCCTTATACACTTTCAGAAGGAAGATGCGGTCGGCGATCAGGAAAAACCCGTGAAAGGCGCCCCAGATCACGAAGTTCCAGGCGGCTCCGTGCCAGAAGCCGGAGATCAGGAATACTACCCAGAGGTTGAAATACATGCGGCCGGCCGAAACGCGGTTCCCGCCCAGGGGGATGTACAGGTAATCCTTCATGAAACGACCGAGGGTCATGTGCCAGCGGCGCCAGAATTCCGAAATATTCTGGGAGATGTAGGGATTGTTGAAGTTTTCCGGGAAACGGAAGCCGATCATGCGCCCGATGCCGATGGCCATGTCGGAATAACCCGAAAAGTCGAAATAGATCTGGAAACTGTAGGCGATGATCCCGAACCAGGCTGTAGCGCTGTCGATCCCGGCTCCGCCCATGCCAAAAATGATATCTACCTGTTCACCCAATACGTTGGCGATCAATACTTTTTTCGACAAGCCTACCACAAAGCGGAAAAATCCGGTCAGGCGGTTGTCGATATTTTCATGTTCCCTGCGGTCGACAAGCTGATCGGCAATTTCGTTGTACCTCACGATGGGCCCGGCGATCAACTGCGGGAACATCAGGATGTAAAGGGCATAGTCGCTCACCAGCTTCAGCGGGGCATGCACCTTGCGGTACACATCCACCGCGTAAGTGATCTTCTGGAAGGTGAAGAAGGAGATACCGATGGGCAGGGCCACTTTCACCCAATGGACGGCATCCATGCCGAAAAACTGCAGCACCGCACTGGCATTTTCCACAAAGAAGTTGGCATATTTGAAATACAGCAGCAGCCCGATATTCAGCATCATGGATGCCGCCAGCAGCCAGCCTTTTTTCCGCCCCGCGGAACGGTCCATGATCTTCACCACGTAAAAGTCAAGCAAAATGGAACCCAGTACAATAAATACGAAGCTAGGGGCGCCCCAGGCATAGAAGAAAATACTGGCTAGCAGGGCAAAAGGATTCTTGGCCTTGCGGGGCAGCAGGTAATATACGATCAGGAAGACCGGAAAAAAGTACAATAAGAATAAACTACTGCTGAATACCATATCTATTATTCTTTATCCTTGTTCATTTCTTGTTCGATCTCGCGTTCCACCATCCAGCGTGCATCCATGGCGATCATTTCCTCGGTGCTCACACCTTTCCGTTCGGCCTTCTCCTTCACCTGCTCCAGCCAGTCTTCCGAGTTCCGGATGCTGTTCTGGTACTGTTTCAACTTGTGATTATAGTACAGGTTGAGGTAAGCATCCTCGAAAAAGTTATTGGCAAATTTGTACATATTGGCATCGGTATACATGATCAGGATCACATCGAAGCGGCTGAGTTCCTCATAGGTGAGCGGGGCCAATTCCTGTTCGGGAACATCGGGGGTATATACGGCACTATTGTAATAGCGGAAGTCCTGCTCTCCCCAGATGACCTTGCTGTTATGGATATTATAGATCGTCCAGTAATAGCTGTCGGCGATCACCATGATGTCGGGTTTCACTTTTCCTTGCATCTCATATTTGTATCCGAAGGGATAGGGATATTTTTTTGGCCCGTCGGGGATGTGGAAGATGAGGTTCAGGCCTTCGCCCACGTCATAGTCCGAAAACCGTGGTGATTCCGAAAGTTCTATGCCTTCATAGCTTCGGTCAACCATATCAATGCCCTTTTTGGATTCTATGTATCTGATGATCGAATCCAGGGCCAGATTAGCTCCGTAACGGGTCCAGTGGATCCCGCATTTGGGGAAAAGCATATAGCGTGAAGTATCTTTGAGTTCTACAAAGTAATCCCTGAAATTGATATAATCCACGCCCAGGCTGTCGAAGCAATCGGTATATGCCTGGTTGTTCGTCTTTCCGGCTTCTTCCTGCAGGTAGCGGTCGGGAATGTATTCCGGATAGAAACTTGCCTTGCCGGGGGCGAAAAACACAATGAGTTCGGTGCCCAGCTTGCTCAGGGTGTCCTGCACCGCTTTAACTTTTTGGCTTTTATTACTGATCGCCTCTTCTCCAATAAAATCGGTTCCCATATAACTCTTAATGTAATTGAGTTCGTAGAGGTAATCCTCCTTGCCGATTATCACATGGGCAGCATTGGCCTTGCGGAACAGGCTGAAGTCGATCTGGTTATACGTCCTGACCAGCGCGTTTCTCAGCCCGATATGGTCTTCGGTGTATTTATCGTACTGCAATTGGTATTTCCCGCTGAACCAGTCTGCCCGGTTGAATTCAGGTTTGTGGGCATAGGTCACGTAGCCCTTGAGCGGAGCAATGCTGATAGGAAAGATGCTCCCGACAATGCGCATTACCGGCGATGCCAGCAGGATGAGCAGGATAAAAGCGAAGAGGTATTTTTTATGGTTTCGCATGCCGGGTTCCTGCTATTGCTGCCTTGGGTTGAATATCTCTTGCATGAAATGAATGGATTTGATGGCAAAAATAAACTTATTCCGGAAACTGAAGCGGCTCTTAGTTTGCTGTGCAGATAACTTTTCCGGTATTTCTAACCGATCCGGCCCTCCAATGGATAAAATACAGCCCGGGAGCAGCATCCTTGCCCCATCGTAATGCAATGGGATAGGAACATTCCCTGCGGTCGGCCAGCACGGCAATCGCTCTTCCTGAAATATCATAAACAATGCAGCTCAGTGGCCCGTTCAGGCCCTCGCCAAAAACGATCTCCACCTCATCACTGAAGGGATTCGGATAAACCCTGGCCTGTACTGCTGTCGCCTCCGGCAATTCTTCCTGTCCCAGGCCGCTGCTACTGAACAGGAATTCTTTTTCCCTGATAATATGCTCATCGTCTTCAACACTTACGCGGAGCGGATAATGCTGGAAATCCTCCTGTGGAATACCATGGAAAAGCCCGTTTTCAGACAATTCCATCCCTTCCGGCAGGGGCATAGGCGTGATGCTGACGGCATCCTCACTGAAAACGACCTGCTTTGCGGCTAGTTCCGGGATGAGGTAATTCTGCCCGTCGCCATTGGAAATTCCGCACGACCACTCGATCATATGCCCCCTGAATTCTTCTCCATGGATAATGTGAATCTGCCCGTCGGGGAAGAGGTGGAGGGCAAATTCCACCTCAGGGGAATAATTGTTCTGGACGATATCGGCCCTCCAGCGTACGATCACTTCATCGCTTCCTGCTTCGACCCATATGCCATGCCCAAAAGCGGGAACCATATCGAGTTTCTGGCAAAGCATTGGTGCAATGCATTTATTTTGCTTTATAAGGAGTTCCGGATCGAAAAGATAGGGCCAGGGGAAATTGGTGTTTTCGAACATCACAAAACCGTCGGGATGGATGTAGAGGGTGTCCATCATTTCCCCGTAGAACGGGAATGAAAAGGGCAGAGGGATCATCACATTGCCATAGTCATACTGATCAGGTTCCATGAAGATCCCTGTGGGGGAGATGCTTTCCTGCTGATCTTCTTCCTGGTAAACATGCAGCAGCTTCCATTGCAGTGGATCCGTACCTCCTTCGGCCTGCATTTGCATGGAATATTCTTCTCCCGTAACCGCCGTCGGGAGTTCGGAAGTGCTAATGCAGATACCGCCGGAAAGCTGCTCAATATCGATCCAGGTCAGACTGATGCTGTCGTTGTTGATCGCCATGGGCAATAATTGCTCACAGAAGTACACGGCACTATCGTTTTTATGGTCGATCACTGTAAAATCCAGTACCTGTCCGGCACCCCAGCCATTGGTATCCCGTTCTTCCACTTCCAGGAATATACGGTTGGCTCCGTCAGGGTCGGCATATCCGAGCAGGGGACTGATATCGAGTCCGAATTCGATGGTCTTGTTTTCTTCCAAACTTATGCCCCCCTGCATATACTGGCTGCCTCCCTGGAAATTAAATACCGGGAGTTCGAGCATGTTCTGTGGTGTTTCCGACAGGGTATCCGGAGCGATGCCGCAGCGTATCCTGAGCATTCCCCTTCGATCGTGCCGTAATCTGATCTTTGCGCTCAGCCGGGGTTTGTACTCCTCCCTTACATCGAGCACATGAACGGCATGGTTCCAGATGCCGCCCTCATAAACCTTCTGGGCCAGGGTGCGGTACATCATATAGCACTTTCCGCTGTCGGCAAACTGTATCCCGCTGCCCCAGCCATCGGCAAAGAGCAGCCCGCCGATCTCCCAGTCGCGCATATCCACGGTGTCGTCATTATTCAGGTCGAGGTGGTTTGTGTACAGCCCGTCACCATTATAATCGTAGCGTATGGAATCATTATAGCCCACAATGGTCATGGCATGCGAAGGGAGTCCGCTCCAGGTGGTGATCACACTCCTCCCGGCTTCCGGGCTGCTCTCGGGCAAGGTACGCAGGTTCCAGGGGGCATTGGCGTAAAAAGAGGCTACTCCTCCGGTTTCAGAACCATCGAGGTGATTATGCAGCCAGTGTTTGAGGGTGAGCAGTCCTTCCTCGGTGCCGACCTGTATCTGGTAAACTTCCCGCACCCGGTTTTGCATGGCGGTGTAATAGTTTTCATATCCGTCCATCCACCGGGCATCGCCCCCGGCCGACATACCGCCGTAGGTTAGTACATCCGGGCACCCAAGGGTTTTTAGTATCTCGAAACTGTGAAAATAGCTCACGCCATGCCAGCCGTATCCGCCATTCATAAAATTAAAGCTAAAGTGCGGTGGATATTGGTTTGCAGCAATGTTTGCCGGCAGTTCACGCAGGCGGTTGATGGCATACGTGAAATTATAGGCCACCCCGCTCACCTGTCCGCATTCGCTGCTGACCTGCTGGTAAATGGGCCGGTAATAGGGTAAAACGGAATTATCGACGGCATAGGGCAGGCTGCTGCTTTTCAGTGTTGCCGGGGCCTTCATTTCAGGTAATCCGGCCAGCATCAGGGAGTCATAGGGAGTCAGCTTTCCGGAATGGATCCGGCCCGGGGCATCCTGCCCGTAAGCTGTTGCCGCGGTCCACAGTAAGAGCAGTATGCACAGGGCTTTTTTCATTATATTGATCAGTTCGTCTTGATAAGTTTGATCACCTGGCTTTCTTTAGGGCGCTCAAGGATCACGAAATACAATCCTGCCGGACAATCATCATTCCAGGTAAAACGGTGCTGCCCTGGCGGGATGCTCAGGTTTTCAGCCAGTACGGCCCTTTCCTGTCCGCGGGCATCCAGAATGCGGATGCTTATTGCTTCTTCCACGGTAGTATTGAGCACTATCGTGGTTTCCTTGCTGAAAGGGTTCGGGAAGGCTTGTATGCTGAAGCTGTTCCCGGCCGCATCGTCTGCTCCCAGGTAGGTGTCTACCCTTAAATGGACGGGAATGATATTTATGTGCTGGAAATTATCGCGAAGCACGATGTTACAATAGTAATCTCCGTCGTCCATGGCCTCAGTGTTGAAGGTGAGGATGATCTCCTGTTCATCTTGTCCGGGCACTGTTCCCTCGTAAATGTCGCAACTGAGCCAGGAAACATTGCCTCCCAAATTGTTGAGCAGGATGCTACCCTCAACAATGTGGGGTTCTGATCCGTAGATGTCGCCTGTGATCACGTAATCCAGCGATACATCTTCCGAAAAATCCGGCTCAACGAAGCCGGCTACCGAACCATAGGCAAATTCTCCACCATGTACCACTCCCCAGCCGCTGGCATCTTCGCCGTACCAGTTGGTGAGGGCTCCGTTGCCGAAGGAGCCGGAGAAGATAAGATCGCCTCCGCTGCCCCCTGAAAAGTGGGTGGTCGATTGCACGATAATGCCTTCCGGGAATTGGATGCTCAGGTTCTGCAGCCATTCATCATCGCTGCTGTTGTTGAAAAGGCTGAAATCCCAGTCGAAATTCTCCCCGGCATAAAACTCGCTTGCAGCACATTCGAGGTAGGAGCCTTCGATGCTCCTGTTTGCATCACCTTTAGTGGCAGATGTTATGATAATGCTGTATTCAACTTCTCCCTGTCCGGGATTGCTGAGCACCAGGGTATCCTGGTCGAGATCGTCGGGGATCATTTCCTTTTCGATAGCCAAAAGGCCGGGAATGATCTGCGATACCGGGTCAGTGCAGGATGGAAGCTGGATATAGTCGATAAAGGCTGCATCCAGGCCTTCGCTCTGCGAATCATCTTTGGTGTAGCGCCATTCAAAGCGATGGAATCCTGCATCCACCGGGAAACTCACTTCTTCCCACGACAATATGCTGTCCCAGCGGGCCTGTTCCGTTCCGTCGATCAGGAAGGAGAGGTAGTCATAATTGTCGTTAACATCATCTTCGCAGCTTACCCTGCGGAAAAAACGGATATCGCCGGCTGTGAGGATCTCAATGTCGAGGATCATGGAAGTCTGTTCATTATGGGTAATGTTTCCTGAGCGGGCGCAGTATTCCCCTTCATAGGGATAAGTGTCGTCAATATTCCAGTCGCGATCGCCCTTAAAGCCCCAGTTGAACAGCTGGAAATCTCCAGTTTCAAAATCTTCAATGGTAAGCCCGACACTGAGTTCGAAGTCCAGCTCATCCGCGAATTCCCTTGCGCCCTGCATGTTGAGATGGAATGGCAGGATCTGCCCGATCTCTGCCTGGGCATCCAGGCTGATGGTATACAGCAGTGCCAACACCGAATCAGGCTCAAAATCAGGGGTAAAGGCTGAGTCGAGTGTGATCTCGACCATGGGATCCTGGCAGGAGATCAGGGCGCTGAAATCTCCGACTCCGGCGCCTCCTGTATTGGTGAGCAGGCAAAGGATATCGCTAGTCTCGCCCGGATCAAGCAGGCCGTTGTTCCCGTCGTCGATGATCACCTCTTCCAATGCGATTACCGGGGCAAAAACCATGTGGCTGAGGGCCGATTCCCAAACCTGGCTGCTGCCTTCTATGCTGGTTTCCATTTCGAGGAGGTATTCATCCGGAACATTGCTGTGAACCTTGAAACTAAAGGCATTTACCAGTTCAATGCTTTGGTAGGGGCCGATGGTACCGATGTATTCGTAACCATCGTAGATGGTCACCAGCGGATCATTGATCTCCAGGCTGATCTCAGCATCAGTCACTTCCGTATTCCCAAGATTGGTTACGGTGATCGTCTGGGCAACGATCTCCCCGTATTCGATCACTTCATCTCCCCCGGAGAAAATGGAGTCCTGAACGGTGATCAGGGATGTGGAGAAGATCAGTGTTTTGTCGTTGTAAACGAAGTTATTATCGGTCACCCTGAAGGTCATTTCATCGGCATTGGCGGTTTGCTGCACAGTACCGCTGATCAGCCCGTCGTCCGAAATACTGATCCCCTCCGGGTAATCGTAAGGGGTATAGGTGTATTTGCTGCCGGGGGCCGGAAGGCCTTCAAAGTAAAAGGATGAGAACTGCTGGTCGTACTCATTTCCGTCGGAAAGCCCGGGAACCCAGAGTACGTCATCACCGATCACGAAATTATCGTAGAAGAACTGCATTTCCCCGCTGGGGAAAAGCCGTACGGCGAAGTTCAGGTCGGTTGTTCCGGAATAGCCGTCGATAGAGGCATTCCAGCGGAAAGTTGCGGATGCTGAATCGCCTTCATACCAGAGGCCGTCGCCCGACTGGGCATACAGGCGGATGGCGTGGCACATAAATGGAGAAATATGCCGGGTGATCCTGAAAAGGTTCAGGTCGTCGTAAAAGTAGGGGTAAGGGAAAAGCTGTTCGTCAAACATCAGGTAACCGTCAACATGCATGGTCACGCTGGAGTACACCGAATCATAAAAGGGAAAATCGAAATCCAGGGCCTTGGTCACAAAACCCGAATTATTGCTGCCCGGATTCAGTTGTTCCTGGCTGACCATGGGGAAGTTTTCCGTGGAAACGTCTTCATCGTAGAGTTTCACCAGATGGTAGGTGTATGGGGGATGTCCTCCCGAAGCAGTGAGCTGCTGATTGAACGGCTGGCCCACCACTGCCGGGGGCAGAAGCTGATTGTCGATATGCACCCGGTCGAAATTCAGGTTCGCGGTCACGCTGAGGGTGGTCAGGTCGTTATGGTTAATATCCACCCAGGTCTGCGAGCAGGGGTATTCCTGCATGCCATTGGTGTAGTCGATCACCGAGAAAGAGATGATCTGCCCCGCACCGCCGGCGGAAGGGTCGTATTCATACACCTGGAGGAAGAATTTTACGTCCTGGTTGAGGTTGGCCACACTCAGCAGGGGAGAAATGTCGAGGCCGAACTCTATGGTCCTGTTGTCGGGGTTCGACCATCCGCCCTGCATGAACTGGTCACCTCCCTGGTAATTGAAAATCGGGAATTCCATGATGTATTCCGGGGCAGCGGAGCCGGCATTGTTCGACAATCCGGCCACTACCTTGAGCATTTCCCTGGAATCGTGTTTGAGGATCACTTTCATGGTGGCCTGGGGATCCACATCTTCCCTGGCATAAAGGACATGCACGCAATGGTTCCATATCCCTCCCTGGCCTAGGTCGTCGGCCACGGTCTTGTACATCATGTAGGCAAAGCCCTGATCGCCCCAACCGGGAACACCGCCATAGCTTTGCACCATCTTGAAGCCGCCGATCTCCCAGTCTTTCATGTCCACCACCCCGTCGTTGTTAATGTCGATATCGTTGGTGTACTGCCCGTCGTTATTGTAATCCCAGCGGATGGAATCATTATATCCGACAATGGTTTGAGCATGATTGGCGCTTCCCCCGAAAGAGGTCAGCACATATTTCCCGGCCTCAGGGGTTCCTGCCGGGAGGGTATTCGAAGCAGACATATACTGGGAGTAAAAGCTTCCTACACCGCCAACATCTGATCCTTCAAGGTGATCGTTGATCCAGTGCTTGAAAATGTCGAGCCCTTCCGGGGTTCCCACGTCGATCTGGTACACATTGCTGATCCTGTTCGACATGCCATTATAGTAGCTGTCGTATCCCGACATCCAGCGTTCAGCTCCGCCAGCGGCGAGTGATCCGCCGTAATCCGTTACGTTCACATTGCCGCACCACCGCAGCACCTGGAAGCTGTGAAGGTAAGAAACCCCGTACCATCCGTATCCGCCGTGCATCCAGTTCCAGGTGAAATGGGTGGGGTAGAGGTTGTCATTTATATCGGCGGGCACATCCCGCAAACGGTCGATCTCATAGGTGTAATTATAGGCAATGCCTGCTGCCTGTCCGCAACATAAACCGCTTTGCTGGAACGCTTCCCGCATATATGGCTGCGTGGAATTATCGACTACCGCGGGGAGGCTTTTGTTCCGGTATTGCTCCGGAAGCTTCAGGCGGGGCAATTCTTTCAGAGCCTGCTGTTCTGCTTTGCTGAGGGGGCTCAGTTGTTTGCCGGAATTCTGAGCCATAAGGGTCATCCATCCCGGAACAAGCAAGACGGATAACAGGATGGGAATAAGGTGCTTTTTCATTTGCCTATAAGGATTTGACTACAAATCTAATAAAATAATTGGCTGTATATTTGACCCCTTTGCATAATCAGAGGTTGCCCGGATCAATAAAATACCACTTCGATGCCGGGCCTGGATTCCTGGAATTTTTTTACCTTTTTCTCTTTCAGCCGGGTATTGTAGCATTTGATCAATTCAAGTTTGGGCAGGTTCTCCAGGGGGTCCAGTGATTTTACCGGGGTGTTGTAAAAGGATACCTGCTGTAAATTGCTGAGGCCTGAAATATCGTCCAGCTTTTTTACCTGGGTTCCCGCCAGGTCAAGGATCTCAATTTGGAGAAGGGAGGCCAGGGGTTCAAGGTCATCCACGGGTGTATTCTTGAATTCCAGTTGTTTGAGCAAATTGAGCCCGGCCAGGGGCGAGAGGTCCTCAACAGGATTGTTCGACAGGATGAGTATTTCTATTTGTGACATCCCTTCCATGGGGTGCAGATCGGCGATCTGTGTGTTCTCCATGGTCAGGCTGCGAAGGCGGTAGAGCTTTTGCAGGGGTACCAGGTCTCCCAGCCGGCTGTTTTGCAGCAGATCGATCTCTGTAAGGTCGGTAATTTGCTGCAGTTCGATGGCATCGGGTTCCTGGCCGGTTTCCCTTGCCGAACGGAATACATTTTTCCAGGCCTCCGGCAGGGCATCCCACCATAATTGCAGTGCATCCGTTTGGAACAGGATGGTCGTTTCCGGATTCAATTCCTTAAAGCGGATGACCTCTGCCAGCATCACCCCGCTTTCGTCGGCCCGGATAAGTTCCAGCTTGCATTTGCCAAATATATTGACTTGTGAAACTCCTGTATTGGAAATATCGAGCTCCCGCAGGTTTTTGATCCTCGAAAGGCATTGGATATCGGTGACCCCCGTATGGCTGAGGTCAAGGTATTCCAGGCCGGTAAGGTCGCGAAGCGGATCGCAGTTACTGATGCCGGCGCCGGAAAGGTCCAGGCTGCGGAGGTCGACCAGGTCGGAGAGGGGCCACAGATTGTCGATGGAAGTATTGCTGCAGTCCACCGACCGCAGGTAAACAAGGGTTTTCAGCGGAGTGAGTTCACGGATGCGGCTGTTTCCTGAAATATCCATCTCCGTGATCTGGGCCAGGCTATGCAATTGTTCTTTTCCGGGTTCCGGATCCAGTACCGTCAGATCCCTGAACACCTCCTTCCAGGCTTCCGGCAGATTGCTCCACCATTTGCTCAGGGCCACGGATTCAAAGATCACGATCACCCCGGGGTTTTCTTCCATATAACGGCTGGCCTTGCTTCCCGTGATCCCGGTATTGTCGCAGTATACCTTTTCCAGTTTGGGCAAACCACTCAGCGGGGCGATATCGCTGACATTGGTGCTGTCGAGGTAAATGGTCTGGAGCATTTCGAATTGTTCGAGGGCCTGCAGGCTGCTCACGGGCGTGCTGCTGATGCGCAGCCGCTCGATCTGTTGAAGTTCATACAAGGGGGAGAGGTCCTTGACATAGGTGTGCGAAAACTGCAGTATCCTGAGCTCAGGCAGTTTGCTCAGGGGGCTGATATCACTGACAAAGGTATGGTTGAAACGCAGGTCATACAGTTTGCTCATACCGCTGAGCATATGCAGGCTGTCGGTCGGTGTGTTTGAGAGATTGATGATCTCCAGGTTTCTCAGGTTGCCCATCAGCCTAACATCACCGATCAGTGTGGCGCTGATATTAAGTTCTTTCAGGGAGACGGAATACTGCAGCGGAGCCAGGCTGGTAACTGCGGTACCGGAACAATCGAGCGATTCCAGTTTAATGAGGTTTCGCAGCGGGCTGAGGTCATCGACCAGGGTGCCGGAAATATCGAGTTTCTGGATCCCGCCCATTTGCGACAAAGGTTCCAGCCCGGAAATATTGAGGTTTCCGCTGATATCGATCTCTGTTTCCCCGGCCAGGCGTTGCAGCATGCGGTGGCTCATGTTCTTGCGGAGCAGAAGGGTATCGAGGATCAGGCTTTCGACCGTATCCCTTTCCTGTACATGAAGGCTGTCGTCGCCATAAACCAGCACGGTATCATAAACCTCTTCTTTCAGACCGATATAGGCCGCAACGGCCATGGTATCATCAATATAAACCACCTCCGACAACATGATGGTATCCTGGATCGGAGCTTCTCCGCCGATCACTTCCCGCCAGGGTTGCGGCATGGTGTTCCACCAGGCAAAGAGTTCATCTTTTTCATCGATGCGTGTGGTGTAGATGGATGCAATGCGCAGGTCCTGGGCCACTTCGTCGTAATTGACCTCGATAAAGCGTTCCTTGTTGGAGGAAATAGTGTCGCCGGTAACGCTTTTCGCGTTCAGCGTACGCGTAAGGGTGACGATGAAATACAATTCTTTTGACGAATTGAAGGCGTGATCGATGCTGCTCACGTTGAGCGAGAATACCGCTTCACGGAAAAAGAAGTCGATATCCTTAAGGTAGGCCTGCACATCTTTATTGATCAGTGTTTCCCGCTCATCATCCAGGTCATCTTCCACCTGCACATCTTCGTTCATGAAGATCTTGGCATAGCTCTGATTGATGATCACATCCTTATCGCGTGCCGTGGTCTGGGGATTTCCGAGCATATTGAAGGAGTACTCCAGGAAGTCGACCAGGTTCTGTACATCGGCTTTGTAGGCTTCGATCTGTTCCTGTGAATATTCATCTTCCTGCGATATGCCATTAAGGCTAACGCCCAGAAAGATAAAGAGAAAGAGAAATCCGGATAAGAGGGTACAGCACTTATTCATGGTATATATAATTGAGCAGGATCTGCCTGTTCCTTTCGTCGAGCTCGAGGAGATTGGAGATCAGCCACCCACTGTTGTATCCGTCGCGGTTAAAATAGCTGAGTTCAAAATACCAGCCATCGATCTGGAAAAAATGAAACTTCAGGTCTTTAACCGTTTTAAATTCCAGCCTCCCTTTTTTGATCTCGTAAAAGAACAAAGATAAGTAATCGGGAGCGAAATCCCTGTATGCAAAATATTCCAGGCTGTCTTGTTCGCTGAACACCCTGAAAATATTCATGAAACCGAGCTCATGGCTCAGGGGATGCAGGAATTTGCTGTCGTTGAAATTGCTGTTATCCGGTTTTTTCAGCACATCGTAAAAGGCTTTAAAATACACCCCGTCGATCACCCATTTCGAACCAACTTCCTCTTCCTGGAGCACCATGAAAAGGGTCAGCTCATCTTCCACACCCTGGTATTTGAAGATCGTTTTCAGTTCACAGATCCATCCACCCCCGTGGAAATCAAGATAGACAGGGTCATCTTTATCGAGGACCAGCCCGGTAAACTTTTCAACGGCTGCATCATTGAGGATGCTGCTTTCGAGGTTAAAAAGGGATGGTACATACTTCTTGCGGAGGCGGTATGATCGAAAACTATTATCTTTTTCATAAAGCCTTTCCCCGTGTTTGTCTTCTTCGCCGTTAAACCGGCGGAAGAACTGGTTTATCTGCTTTGTTTCCGCATAGAGTTCCGACTCATCATACTGGAAGTCGCCAACGGCTTGTCCCTGAAGGTTAAATGGCGCAATGGCCAGCAGGGCAATGATGGCTGAGGTGAGGGCCGCCTTGTACATGAAGCTTATTTTGTTGTTTCCACCACGCGGATGTCGCCCAGGAGCACATCCCAGAATCCGATGAGTTTACCGCCGATCTGGGTTTGTTTGCGTTCCACATACACGGTGATATCTTTTTTGGTGATATCCTTGTAGATCAGGCCGTCGTCGGAGGATCCCTCAAAGCGCTGGAAGATGGTGATCACCCCCACGTAACGCCCGTCGGGTTGGAGTTCCAGATCGCTGATGTACTGTATATTGAACCATTCGATCTTTACTTTGTCGTAGTTGAGCAGCATGAGGCGCTCCAGGTATTCACGTATGCCGTAATAGGTTACTTCTTCCCTGGCCAGGGAGGAAACGCCCATCTGGGCATCTTCCACGAAAAGCTCCAGGGTGCGGTCGATCACGCGCTTGGCTTCGGAAAAGGGGGTTTGCTTGTTCCCGATTATGCTGATGTATTTGCCGAGGTCGCGGATCTTCTCCATGGCCAGGCTGTCGATGGCGCGCTTTCGTTCAGGACTGATATCTGTTTGGGCCTGCGCAGTATAGCCAAAAGCCATTCCCGCCAGGATAATTATGATAAGGCTGATTCTTTTCATGGCTTAATAATCTTTTTTGATGAGTTCAAGTAATTTGATCTTTCCGTTATCGTCGTATTCGATGTTTCCGATCTCGTTCAGGTTCTTTTTCTGGTCTTTGAGGTATTCCAGGTATTTTTTGGCTGTGGTCGGACGGTCGTAATCGGTCACATCGCCTTCCTGGCTGATGATGATCAGCACGGGGGTGTCGGGGCCGGCAAAAAGCTTCAGGGCTTCACCGATCTTCATATTGGCCTGGTCGATGCTGGAAGCACCTGCTACCAGGGCGAAATAGTCGGCCAGGGATAAGGTCGTGGCCTCCTTCTGCTTTTGGTTTTCTTCTTCCCATTTTCGCCGCATGGCTTCCTTTTCCTGTTCGATTACTTCTTCCGCGTCGCGGATCAGGGAAAGGATCTCCGGTTCGTTCAGGTTCATGTCCTTTACGCGCTGAAGCTTGCTTTCCTTTTCCTGCAGGCTCATATTGCCTTCATCGTTGATGATGGAAAGCAGGTCCTGTTTGGCGGTTTCCACTTTTTTGGCATATTCGGCTGCGGCTTGCTCGCGGGCCAGCTTTTTCTTGCTTTTGCATGAGCTCATACCAGCTCCCAGGCTGGTGGCGATCACCAGGAGGAGGGTCATTTTTAAGATTCTTTTGGTCATTATCTGATGTGTTAACGATTTAAAAAAGAGGTGTTCCCATTTTCGTATTACAACGCACAAAACTATATTAAATTTCCTTAATATGCATAAATTATGCCGATTTGAAATCAACAGGACATTGTGTATAAACTGCTGCATTCGAAAGGCATGAGGAATCTTGTTATTTTTGTGGCGCAATAGTGCAAACCTCTTTACCCTGAACCAGCATATGAAGAAAGTATTCGAAGCCAATAATTATATGAAAGAAATGCAGGAAGCTGTTGATTTTTTGAAAGACAGGGGGATGGCGCATCCGCAAACCGGCATTATCCTGGGTACGGGCATGGGGAAGCTGGTAAAACGGATCAGTATTGAGGTGCAGATCCCCTACGAGGAGATCCCGCATTTCCCGGTATCCACCGTGAATTTTCACAAGGGTGAACTGATCTTTGGCGAACTTTCGGGGAGAAAAGTGATACTGATGCACGGCCGCTTCCATTACTATGAAGGCTACAGCATGCAGCAAGTGGTTTTTCCCGTCAGGGTGATGAAATTGCTGGGCATACAGAACCTGCTTGTTTCCAATGCCTGCGGTACCATGAATATGGATTTCCCGAAGGGAAGCCTGATGATGCTGAACGACCACATCAATATGCTGGGAGATAATCCGCTGATCGGACCCAACATGGACGAACTCGGGCCCCGCTTTCCGGATATGAGCGAGCCCTACTCTGCTGAGATTAATAACTTGATGCGCTCCGTGGCGAAAGAAAAGAACATCGAATTGCATGAAGGTGTGTATGTTGCCTTCCCGGGCCCCATGCTTGAGACCAGGGCAGAATACCGCTACCTGAGGAATATCGGTGCGGATGTGGTCGGCATGTCGACCGTTCCCGAGGCCATCGCCGCGCGGCATATGTCGCTGCCCTGCGCAGCCGTATCCATTATCACTGATGAGTGCGATCCTGATAATCTGGCGGTGGCCGACATCATGGATATTCTGAAAACGGCATCGAAGGGGGAAGAAAAACTGGTGGTGTTGTTTGAGGAAGTGCTTGGAAAACTCTGAAGGAGTGCTGAGTTCCGAGTGCCGGGTTCCGAGTTCCGATTTCTGATTTCAATGTTCAGAGTTCCGAAGCTAGTTTCGGATAATAACAATAAATTGTGAATAAAAATGGTTGATATTGCGGAAGACCGGCAGTCGGCAGGGATAATTTTGCATCAATGATTATACGAAAAGCAGCAATTACCATCCTACTGGCATTTTTAATGGCAGGCACTTTTGCGCAGCAAAAGATCAGCGTGGAAGAATACATCCTGACCTACAAGGATGTGGCCATTCAGAAAATGAAGGAATACGGCATACCGGCATCCATCACCCTGGCGCAGGGCATCCTGGAATCGGGTAGCGGGAACAGCGAGCTGGCCCGCAAGGCCAATAATCATTTCGGGATCAAATGCCATAAGGACTGGAAAGGGAAAACCTTCCACATGGACGACGATGCCCGCGATGAATGCTTTCGCAAGTATAAAAACCCTGAAGAATCCTACCGCGATCATTCCCTTTTCCTGACCACCCGCGACCGCTATGCCGATCTTTTCAAACTGAAGGTTACGGATTATAAAGGCTGGGCCAGGGGACTAAAAAGAGCCGGCTATGCCACCAATCCGCGCTACCCGCAGCTCCTGATCAAAATTATCGAGGAGAATTTTCTTTATGAGTTTGACAAGGGCATCACCCCGGAATATTTGACCAGGAGAACGGATGAGCCGGAGGAGACCGGTATTGCTACAGGACCTCTGCCCGAAGCTCCGGGGCCTTCTTCTTTTGAACTGGTTGAGATATGGGAGACCGGAAGAAAGGTTTATGCCAACAACGGGGTGAAGTTTATTTTTGCCCGGGCGGGCGATAGTTTTTCCGACATCGCTGCCGACTTTGAGATCTATTCCTGGCAGCTTCCCAAGTATAATGAGCTGGATAAAAAGGCGGAGCCGATGGAAGGGCAGATGATCTACATCGAAAAGAAGAAACGCAAAAACAAATCCGCCGGCAGCCATACCGTAAAATCCGGTGAAAGCATGCACTACATTGCCCAGTTGTATGGCATACAATTGAGCCAGCTATACCGGAGAAATGATATGGAGGAAGGAACGCAGGCTTCCGCGGGTAAGGTGTTGAAGCTTAAGTAGAACGCTTAAATTATTTCATAAATCGGAACTCGGAACTCGGCATTTATCGGTTTTTCATAGCTTTGCTCCATGGAGCTCATCCACACCTATTTCAAAGACCTCAGTGAGGAACAGGAACGGCAGCTGGCCATGCTGCCGGAGCTTTACACCTATTGGAATGCGCGCATTAACCTGATTTCCCGTAAGGATATTGAGCACCTGGAAGAGCGGCATATCCTGCATTCCATGGCCATAGCCAGGATCATCCGTTTCAGGCCGGGCACCCGGATCATGGATGTGGGCACCGGGGGTGGATTTCCCGGCATCCCCCTGGCGATTTTATTTCCTGAAAGCGATTTCTTGCTGGTAGATTCCATCGGGAAGAAGATCATGGTGGTGAATGAGATCAGAGAAGCCCTCGGGCTGAAAAATGTTGTAGCAAAGCAAATGCGTGCGGAAAATGTTGATGGGAAATTTGATTTTATCGTGAGCAGGGCAGTGACCCGCCTGCCGGAATTCCTGAAGTGGGTGAGGGGGAAGGTTCGGAAAAAAAGCCAGAACAGCCTGAACAACGGGGTGCTCTATCTTAAGGGAGGTGACCTGGAAGAGGAACTCAGGTCTCTTAATAAAGCCTATGCCCTTTACGATCTCGATATCTATTTCCGGGAGGATTTTTTCAACACCAAAAAAGTGGTCTATATTCCCCTTCAGGCATGAGTTGATAAATAATTTGCTTTCGCAGGGCATTGGCCGCTATTATTTTATCTATATTCGCTCTCTCAATTTTCGTAAAAACACACAAACCATACTATTATGACAGAAGCTATCACAAGATCATTGCGGGAGAACAAAGGAGCCCGCTGGGGAGCCCTGGCCGTGGTATCCTTTACCATGATGACTGGGTACTATATCAACTATGTTATTTCGCCCCTGAAACCGAAGCTTATTGAATACCTGGACTGGACCAGTTCCGATTTCGGACTTTGGAACGGAGCCTACGGGTTTTTCAATGTTTTCTTCCTGATGCTCATTTTTGCCGGGATCATCCTGGACAAGATGGGAGTGAGGTTTACCGGTATCGGGGCCAGCCTGCTGATGATCGTAGGTACCTTATTGCAGTATGTTGCTATTGCTGAGATCATCCCTGCGGAGGGAATGATCATGGGCCTGAAAACACAGATCGCCATCGGAGCATTAGGCTTCGGGGTATTCGGTGTTGGTGTAGAAGCTGCCGGGATCACTGTTTCGAAAATCATAGTTAAGTGGTTTAAGGGGAAGGAACTGGCCCTGGCTATGGGACTGGAAATGGCAACGGCCAGATTGGGTACTGCCCTGGCACTTGCCCTTCCGCTACCGATGGCAACCAGTTGGTTCGGTACGGATACCGAACCTGCACTTTCGGCTCCTGTGATGCTTGGGCTGGGACTGCTTGTAGCCGGTTTTGTGGCCTTTATCTGGTACACTTTCATGGACAGGAAACTTGAAAAATCCGAAGGGATCAAAGATGAGATCACGGATGAAGATAAATTTAAGTTTGCCGATATCTGGTTCATTGTCAAGAACAAAGGCTTCTGGCTGATCGCCCTGCTTTGTGTCTTGTTCTATAGCGGTGTTTTCCCCTTCCTGTATTATGCCACTGATCTGATGATCAATAAATACGGCGTGAGCGAGGAATTTGCGGGTACCATCCCTGGACTCCTGCCTTTTGGGACCATCATATTAACACCCTTGTTCGGAAGCATATACGATAACAGGGGGAAAGGGGCCACTATTATGCTTATAGGATCGGTCATGTTGTTGATAGCACACAGTGTTTTTGCCATCCCTGCCATCGACCACTATTTTGTTGCCATCGCGCTGATCATTTTCCTGGGGATCACATTCTCCCTGGTGCCATCAGCCATGTGGCCTTCCGTACCGAAGATCATACCCGAGAAGCAACTCGGAACAGCCTATGCCCTGATCTTCTGGGTGCAGAACTGGGGGTTGATGGGTGTGCCTATTCTCATTGGGTTCGTACTCGATAAGTATTGTCAGGTGCTGGACAGCAATGGGGAACTCCTGTATTACGATTATACCATCCCGATGGTCATTTTTGCATCTACCGGTCTGCTGGCCATCATTGTTGCGTTGCTGCTGAAAGCGGAAGACAAGCGTAAAGGTTACGGACTTGAGTTGCCAAACATTGAAAAGAAAAATCCTTAAAAACAAAATATATCATGAGTGACGAAATCAGAAAACTGGAACCGAAAAAGCTGTGGGAGAACTTCTACAAGCTAACACAGGTGCCCAGGCCATCAAAACATGAAGATGCTATTCAGGCCTTCATGATGGGATGGTGTGAAGAACACGGATTGGAAACCTTTAAAGATGAGGTCGGCAATATCATCGTGAAGAAACCGGCTACCCCTGGAATGGAAGGACGCAAAGGCGTGATCCTACAGGCCCACCTCGATATGGTGCCCCAGAAGAACAGCGGCACCAACCATAATTTCGAAACCGACCCGATCCAGACCTTTATCGAAGGTGATTGGGTAAAAGCAAAGGGAACCACCCTTGGATCGGATAATGGTATCGGTGCGGCTGCAGCCATGGCAGTGCTTGAAAGCAAAGACCTGGAGCACGGACCGGTAGAGGCCCTGTTTACCTCTGACGAGGAAACCGGGATGACCGGTGCCAATGGGCTGAAACCCGGCCTTATCGATGGCGACATCCTGATGAACCTTGATTCGGAAGATGAAGGCGAACTTTACATCGGCTGCGCCGGTGGAGTGGATACCGTGGGTGTTTTCGACTATACCGCCGAGGAGGTCATTCCTTATGTTACTCCTTATAAGATCAGTATTACCGGCCTGAAAGGCGGACATTCCGGACTGGATATCCACCTGGGCCGCGGCAATGCCAACAAGATCATGAACGGCCTGTTGATGCAGGCCACCGAAAAGTTCGGTCTTCGTCTGGCTTCCATCGATGGTGGAAGTCTAAGGAATGCCATTCCACGCGAATCTTTTGCCTTAGTGGTTGTTCCCGATGCCGCAAAAGACGATTTCAAAGCTTTTGCTGAAACCTACGAAAAAGAAATGCAGGCTGCATTCAGCCAGGCCGATCCCGGCTTGCTGATCACGGTTGACCGTACCAATATGCCGGCAAACCTGATCGATGAGAAAACCACACAGGGACTTTACCAGGCCGTTGACCAGTGTCCCAACGGGGTGATCGCTTTTGATGCCAATATGCCGGATGTTGTGGAAACTTCCACCAACCTGGCCGTTGTGAAATCATCGGATGGAAAGATCGAAATGGCCAGCCTGCAGCGCTCTGCAGTGGATGCCGAGAAAGATAAAGTGGCCAAAGCCATTTTTGATGTTTTCACGGCAGCCGGTGCCAAAGCTGAGAATTCCGGGGATTATCCCGGCTGGAAGCCCAATGTTGATTCTCCCATCCTGGCGGAGATGAAAGAAGTGTATAACCAGAAGTTCGGGAAAGTGCCCGAGGTAAAAGTGATCCATGCCGGACTGGAATGCGGTATCCTGGGTGCGGCATATCCGCATTGGGATATGATCTCTTTCGGCCCCACCATCCGCAATCCGCACTCCCCGGATGAGATGGTGAATATTCCCACTGTGGCAATGTTCTGGGACTATCTTGTGGAGACTTTAAAAAATATTCCCGCAAAATAGTTTGTCAGTTTTAAAAAAACCTCTATTTTTGCACTCCCAAAAATGAGTTAATATGAAAAGAACATTTCAACCATCGAACAGAAAACGTAAGAATAAGCACGGATTCAGGAAAAGGATGTCGAGCGTTAATGGAAGGAAAGTGCTTAAGGCACGGAGAGCGAAAGGCAGAAAGCGTTTGAGTGTTTCCGATGAAATGAGATAATCTTCTGAAGCCCCTGCGAAAGCAGGGGCTTTTTTATTACTCCAATCGGAATTTTTGCATAAGAAAACACTTGTTGTGTGCGAGATTTTCGATTATACCTCCCTTTCAAATTCTCCGCTTTTAGCATTATTTAAGACTCCCATACGCGAGTTTTTAATAATTTAGCATGCTGAAAGACCTGCAAAGCAGGAAAATAATTGTATGGAAGGATTCTTAAAATTTATCATGATACTGATCCTGGTATGGCTGGGGATTACCCTCTTTATCAGGTATTTGTTTCCCCGTTTACTGCTGTATTACGTGAAACGGAAACAAAAGAAAATGATGGAGCAAATGGGCATCGACCCTGAAATGATGCAGCAGGATAAGGGAAAAAAGAAGAAATCGAAAAAGAACAAAGAAGGGGAAGTCAGTATTGATAAAGTCCCGGACAAAAAACGAAAGGGCTCATCGGAAAATATGGGAGAATATGTTGATTTCGAAGAAATAGACGACTGACGAATCGAAGAATATTGATATAAAATTTAGTAAACTTTAAGCATTGATCCGGCAAGGGGTATCCGGCATCCGGCATCAAAATCAGGACCATATGGAAAAGCTCAATTTCAAAAAACTCATTCCTTATATTGTTGCTGTATTGGCTTTTGTGCTCATCAGCATGATCTATTTCTATCCCGCCCTGGAAGGGAAGAAACTGAAACAAGGCGATATCGACCGCTTCAAGGGAATGTCGAAGGAAATAGCGGATTTCAGAAAATCGACAGGGGAGCAAACACTTTGGACCAACAGCATGTTCTCCGGAATGCCTGCCTATTTTATTTCGGTGCAATTCGACGGAAACCTCTTTAAGCAGATCAATAAGGGCCTGGGCCTGGGACTGCCACACCCGATCGACCAGGTGTTCCTGTATTTCCTGGGTTTTTTCATTCTCCTGCTTGTTATGCGTGTTAAACCTTGGCTGGCAGCCATCGGGGCGCTCGCATTCGCATTTTCGTCCTACTTTTTTATTATTATCGAAGCCGGACATAACTCCAAAGCTGCAGCCGTGGCCTGGATGGCTCCGGTGGTGGCCGGAGTGATACTGACCTACCGCGGAAAATACCTTGCCGGTGCCCTGCTCATGGCTTTTTTCCTGGCTCTGGAGATTGCCGCCAACCACCTGCAGATCACCTATTACCTCTTAATGATCATTCTCGTTTACGGGATCTATGAGCTGGTTGACACCATCCGTAAAAAAACCTGGAAGCATTTTATCAAGGCTACAGCATTCCTATTCATTGCTGCATTGCTGGCGGTCGGCACCCATGCCACCAGCCTCCTGATATCATCTGACCATACCCAATACACAACCCGGGGCAAGTCAGAACTGAGCATGAACAAGGATAACCAGACCACGGGCCTTGACCGGGACTACATCACCCAATGGAGTTATGGCGTGGCTGAAACCTGGACGCTGCTGGTGCCCGATTTTATGGGAGGGGCCTCCTATGGAGCCGTCGGTGAAAACTCAAACACTTTTGAACTGCTGGAAAGTTACCGCATCCCTAAAAATGATGTAAAGGCTATTGCCGGCCAGCTGCCCCTCTACTGGGGAACACAACCTTTTACTTCCGGCCCGGTATATGTCGGGGCCATCATCATGTTCCTTTTTGTGTTTGGTCTGATCGTGGTCCGTGGAAAGCTCAAATGGTGGCTGCTTACGGTAACTGTCCTGTCCATCCTCCTGGCCTGGGGGCATAATTTCATGTGGTTTACCAACCTCTTCCTGGATTACTTCCCCGGCTATAATAAATTCAGGGCGGTGACCATGATCCTGGTGATCGCCGAATTCGCCATCCCCTTGCTGGGGATCCTTGCGTTGGCCAGGGTGTTCGAAAAAGAACGGGATGATAAGTTGCTTATGAAAGGACTGAAATATTCCTTTTTTATCCTGGGGGGATTATTGCTGATCCTGCTTGCCGTACCGGGCGTTTTCTTCGACTTCAATGCAGCAGGCGATATGAACTATCTCCGCCAGATGGGATACCCGGAACAAATGCATGATGAAGTCCTGGGGGCCCTCGAAGCAGACCGCTTGCGCATTCTCCGCATTGATGTATTCCGCTCACTTATTTTTATTTTCCTGGCCGCGACCATAGTGTGGCTCTTCCTGAAAAAGAAGATCAAAATGGCTTATGCCATTGCCGGACTGGCCATACTGGTACTTGTTGATATGTGGGCCGTGAACAAGCGTTACCTCAACAATGATAATTTTGTTCGCGCCCGGGAAGTTGAGAATCCCTATGCTCCTTCAGAAGCCGATAAAGAGATCATGCGTGATCGGGAGCTGGGTTTCAGGGTGCTGAACATGACGGTGAATCCCTTTAGCGATGCCAGCACCTCATTCTTCCATCACTCGGTGGGAGGCTACCACGGGGCGAAGCTGAAACGCTACCAGGAACTGATCGAATACCAGATCGAACCGGAAATGAATCGTTTGCTGAATATCCTGCGCTCAGAAGCCGATCCGGCTAAGATACAGCAGGCCATGAATGCATTGCCTGTATTGAACATGCTGAATACCAAGTACTTTATTATAATGTCGAGCCAGGGTCCTGTTCCGGTCGTGAACCCAAATAACCCCGGCCCGGCATGGTTTGTGGAAGATTATACGATCGTGGCGGATGCCGATGAAGAGCTTACTTCCCTGGGGGATATCGATCCGGAGAAGACTCTCCTTGTCGATCAGCGCTATGCCGATATGATTGACGGTAAACGTTTTACGTATGATTCTACGGCAAGCATTTTTTTAACAGATTATAAGCCGAATCACCTGACCTACCAAAGCAATGCTGCGCAGGAGCAACTGGGAGTATTCTCAGAGATCTATTATCCGAACGGATGGAATGCATACATTGATGGAGAACCTGCAGAACATTTCCGGGCCAATTACGTGCTCAGAGCCATGCTTATCCCGGCTGGGGAACACAGCATTGAGTTTAAATTTGAACCCGGAATATATGCCACGGGCGAAACCATCAGTTATGCCAGCAGCATACTGCTGTTGCTTCTCGTAGTGGTTTACGGAGTGGTGATGGTGCGGAAAAACATATAAAGAGTTCCGAGTGCCGAGTTCCGAATGATGAAGTAAATAAATAATCATGCCGCGCAAATCTGTCCTCATACTTACGTATTACTGGCCACCGGCCGGTGGGCCCGGAGTGCAGCGCTGGCTAAAGTTTGTAAAATATTTGGCGGATTTCGGCTGGGACGCGCATATTCTTACGGTGGAAGAAGGAACCTATCCTGCCAGGGATGAAGCCCTGGTAAAAGAGATCCCGTCAGGGGTGAAGGTGACCAAAACCAAAAGCAAAGATCCTTTTCGTTTCTACAATATGCTCAAGGGAAAAAAGGACGGATCGGTTTCGGTGGCCCTGATCAATATCGATAAAAAACGTTCGCTTCTCGACCGCCTGGCGATGTACATCCGTTCCAACTTTTTTATTCCCGACGGCCGCAAAGGATGGGTGCCTTATGCCAGCCGGGAGGCCCTGAAGATCATTGAGAATGAAAATATTGATTTGCTGGTTACGACCGGCCCGCCGCACAGTACACACCTTGCCGGCCTGAAGATCAGGAAAACGAAAAATATTGCCTGGCTGGCCGATCTCAGGGATCCATGGACTACCGTTTACTACAACGACATGCTTCCGCGAACGGCCAGCACGAGGAAAAAGGATAAGAAACTTGAAGATGCCGTGATCAGCGGAGCTGATGCGGTTACGGTGGTCAGCCCCGGTATGCAGCAGGAGTTTTACGGAAGGAATGACCAGGTGCATGTGGTCATGAACGGATTTGATGCGGACGATATGGCGCTGAGCAGGGAGGATATTGAAAAAGATTCGCTTTTTAGTTTGACCTATACCGGGAACTTCAAGCCCAACCAGCATATTCCGCATATCTGGGACGGAATATGTGAACTCCTGTCGGAGAATGAGGAGTTCAGAAAGGATTTCCGCCTGCGTTTTGTCGGGAACCTGGATAATAGCATTCCGGAATACTTCAAGGCAAAAGGCTTTTATGAAAACCTGGAACTGCGCTCCTATGTTCCGCACGCAGAGGTTACGGGGATCATGGCTTCAAGTGCCCTTTTGCTGTTCGTGGTGCCACAATCCAGGAACAATAAGCTGATCATCACCGGGAAGTTATTTGAATACCTGGCATCCGGAACCCCGCTGATCCCTGTCGGACCGGTAGACGGAGATGCTTCCGCGATTTTGAAAGAATGCGGGCGCGAACCCATGATGGACTACCAGGGGAAGGATGTGTTCAAGGAAACCATCATGAATAAATACATGGAATGGAAAAAGAGCGGCGGAGCCCTGATGAAACCAGATGTTGGCATGCTCGATCGCTATTCTCGCCGTTCTTCGGCGAAAAGCATGGCCGACATCATGAATAGCCTGAAATGAAAAGCATTGATATATCGACATTCCGTAAAAGCAGTGACTTTTATTCTGCAGGGGCTTTCCTGGTCACAGTGAAAAGCTTTGACCTGAAAAAGATCCGTGAACGATACCTGAAATCAAGGCAGCGCAAAAATGGCCGTATCGGCAGTGTTGAGCGCAGGGAGATCACCCGGGGGGGATTGGTGTATGTGGAAATTGAAAAGGGCTATATCAGCAATTATGAGATCCTGAGTTTTCTGAGTGAGCCGCGCGGAATTGATGTTGCCGGAGACCGCATCGCAATATCTACTGAGAATATTGTTCGCATCATCAGAAAGGATAGCATTGAACGCATCGACGATCCCTGGTTTAGCTATATCCACACCGTGCAGTTCAACCACCGGCATGGTGCCGACAGGATATTGATCTCCTCTTCGGGTTATGATTGTATTTTCGAATATGATCTCGATACCTTTAAGAAAAGCTGGGAGTGGTTTGCCTGGGAAAACGGTTTTAAAAAAGGATTCAATCCCGTAACCGGTCAATCGGTTTTCCTGACCAGAAGCAAAGAAGAAGCTTCTTATTTCAGGGTGACCGGCAAGGACCATATTTATATAAACGATCCTGCAAATCAAACACTTCCAACTGCTCAAAGGGCGGCTTTTATCAATTCCGTGGAGTACGACCGGCAGAAAAAAGATCATCTGCTGGCCACTTTCTTTCATGAAGGGGCCCTATACAGCATTGATATGGCTAGCGGCAACAGCATGCGTTTGCTGGAAGGCATGAAAAGTCCCCACGGAGGAAAGAATTACAGGGTCATGTATATGGCCACCAGCACGGCCACGGGTGAATTGCTGTTCAGCAACGGGGACAAGATAAATTTCTCAGGACTGGAGGGTAAACCCGATGAACTCGGCGAACTGGAATGGCTGCAGAATTCAGCTCTCTTCAGGGATGGAATCATCACCATCGATTCCAACCGCAATAGTTTCATCCTCTTCGATCCTGATAAGAAAATTTATGATATGATCCCTTTTGATCCGAACTGGGCCATACAGGATATCGCCCCTGTCGACCAGGATGGAGCACTGGAACTTGTTAAGGAGATGAAAAACAGGCTATAGGATCCAGCGGATCACTTCAAAGGCTTCAGCAAATTCACTTCCCACCTGCATACCCCTGACGCGGGCGAGTCCTTCGAAAAAAGCATAGGATTTATAGGCCCTGATATCCTGAGAGGCATAGGCTGAGATCGCCTTCCATTTCATGTCAAGGTCTTCTTTGCTGATCTTAACATGAAAGTTTGATTTGAACTCGAGGGTATTCCATGGAAGTTCGTATCCCAGCAGTCCGGAGTGCTTGAATGCCCGCAAGCCTTCTTCAAAGATCACATGATGGTCCTGGTGGATATCCGAGGAATTGGGCATGACTACGATATCGGGCTGAATTTCTTTCCGCAGCTTAACCATTTCCTCCAGGATATCCTGCCGGTGCCCGGTGAATCTCCTTACGGGAAAGTTAAAGGTTTTGATGTTTTCAGCGGGTATTCCCAGGATATTGGCAGAAGCCTTCAGCTCATCATACAGGGTGTCTTCATGAAATCCATCCGGCAGTGAGATCTTACAGGGGGAGAAGGCGACGTAATAGAGTTCGTTATCGGGACTCCAGCGGGCAATGCTGCCACCGCAACCATATTCCGGGTCGTCGGGATGGGGGGCCAGCAGCAGGATCTTTTTCCCTTTCATCATAATAGGATCATTTAGTGTTGCCGGGCTTTATCCAGCAGGTTTCCGACAAAGGTCGAAATATCGTAATTATTGACAAAGATTTTATTCAGTTCAAATATCAGGGGAAATTCTTCTTCATCCTCTTTACTCAGAATTTCTTCACAAAGGGTATTTACGGCCAGTTTGCCTTCCAGAACCACTTTGTCGGAGATATCACGAGTAAAAAAGCCCTTCCCGATCAGCAATCCGAGGGTGCGGTTCCGGCTGAGGTCGTTCAGTGCGGTGAGCCCGAAATCGCCGTATCCGCTGTAATGGAACATAGAGTTTTCATTGCCTCCCAGCCGTTTCAGTATCCGTCTCATTTCATTGAATGCCCTGGTCAGGATCAGGAAGCGGAGGTTGGGAGAGTCGAAATCGGCATCTACGATCCCAAGGATAATGGCATAAATATTTTTTAATATGCTCAGGTATTCCACCCCGTTCACATCGGTAGTAAAATCGAGATAGATGGGGGTATTCCTGAAGAGGGAGGAGATCATCTCAAAATGGGCTTTTTCCCTGGCTGCAAAGGTCATGGCCGTTGGGGCCCCGTTCATGATCTCCCGGGCAAAGGTGGGGCCTTTGAGGGCACCGACGGGATTTTTTACCATTTTTTCCAGGCAGGCGCTGATGGTCAGTTTTCCGCAGCCGAATCCTTTGGCCAGGTTCACGAGCAGCACATCCTCGCTGATGTGTTTTTGATTCTGAAGTACAAAATCGACCGTGATCACGGAAGGAATGGCCAGGAAAAGGATATCGGCTTTGTTCAGTTCCCGGGCATCCATGGTTGCGCTCAGTTTTTCATCGAGGCGTGCATTGGGGAAATAATCGGGATTATAATGCTTGTTGTTGATATCCCGGGCCACATGATCCTCGATGGTGTAGAGGCAAACCTCATGTCCGGCCCTGGCAAGGGCATTTCCCATGGCGGTACCGATCGAGCCTGCACCGGCAAAAAAGATATTGGGCTTTTCAGTGTTCAAATCCGGTTCCTTTCTGGCAAAGATAAGGAGAAATGGGAAAGCGGCGGATTTATCGGTGTATCACTTTGTAATACTGTGATATCGTCTTATCCTTTCCGTTTATTTTCAATAAATAGGTGGCTTGAGGCAGATCTGCAGGGATATCCAGTGATGTGGCCTGCTCTTTTTCCATGATCAGCCGGCCATCCAGGGTATAAAGGGCCACATGATCCATTTTATGGTTAAAATGGATCTCATCCCTGAAGGGATTGGGGTAAAAGCTGACTTCAGACGGCAGTGCATCGTCGCCGGTCCCGGCTCCCAAATATGTGTACACCTTGCCGTAAAAGGCATCTTCCTGGCCCATGTTCTCAACGTAGTGCTGTCCCCAGTAGATATATTCACTCCGGTAATATCCACTGTAATAAAGGTTGTAGGGAGCTTTATAGGCCAGGGCCATGCATTCATCATCTTCTGCTCCTCCTACCGTGCGCAACCATTCCATCTCGCCAAAGGAGTTGTATTTGAGGACCATGAAATCACGACCTCCTTCATTGGAGACTACGATATCTTCAATATTAATATCTCCCATGGAAAAGAGTGTCAGGTAAATATTTCCGTTTTCATCGCATGTTACGTCGTTTGTACGGTCATAGTCATTACTGTACATATGTTTTGCCCAGCCCCCCTGGTGCTGGGAATCATACATTTCGAAAAAAGCATCGAATTGGCTCCCGTTGGTATAAAAAGTAATGTTGGGGAAGACAAACTCTGTTTTAAAATAACCGCCCAGGTATATGTTTCCTTCTGCGTCGCAGATCACATTGTGATAGCTCTGGTCGTATCCGTCATCATGTTCAAGAGTCCAAATAGGATAACCGCTTTGATCGTATTGAACCGCAAATGCAGCACGAACAAAGGCATTATTGATAAGTGTGTCGTTACCGAGGATGAGTTCATCGCTGTTAAATGCGCCTGATATATAAACACTTCCTTCCGGTCCCGGGGACAAGCCCTTTATAAATTCACCACCGGGAGCACCGCAGCCTGAAACCCAGATCAATCCGCCCTGTGGATTGAAGCAGGCAGTAAACACATCATTATTGCCCTGGCAGGTAATGATGGTGTCTTCTACATACAGGTCTGAATTTAAAAATTCCCCCGTTACGTAAATATTTCCTTCGGGTCCGCATGCAGTATTGATGATCTCCGCTTCACCGTAGGAACCTAAGGAAATGCCCCAGAGGGGATTTCCTTCCGGGTCGTACTTCAGAAGCATGGCATCTTCCAGGCCAAGCGCCTCCAGGTAGCTGGATCCGAAACCAAAGGCACCCCTGAAGATACCCCCGACATACACATTGCCTTCAGGATCGCAGCTAACACTGCGGATCTCCTGCATGAAGGGTCCGCCTGGGTTGTCCAACCAGAGAAGTTCCCCCTCCATATCGAATTTAATCAGGAAAGCATCCGTGTCGAAACTTTTCCTGATCAGGAAGGATGTTCCGGCAAATAGCGTATCGCTCAGGAAATGCCCGCAAACATAAACATTGCCGTTTTGATCTGTGGTAATATCCATTGCTCGTTCATTGCTGTAATCGCCCATATTTTGCATCATGACGGATTGCTGGGGATATACCAGGAATGGCAGTATGGAATACAGGATCAGGAAAAGGATCTTTTTCATCGTGCTGGTTTTTATGACACGACAATATACGAAATTATTTCATATGGATGTGATCAATGCTTACCCTAGCTTTTCCGGAACAGGTTTTTGGCAATATTCGTAAGGTTTTGGTTAAGGTCGGGAGATACTTTCAGCAGATAGGCGGGAACCAAATATAAGGTCGATATCAGGATACTTCTGACAACGATATCCAGAATAAAATGGTCGAGCGCTGGGAGCAGTTCACTCACGAAGTAGGAAAAGGCAGCGATCAGCAAGATCAGGATATGCCTGTAAGAGAAAACTTCAATCCCGTGTTTGCTGAAGATATGCAGGTAAATGAACAGGTTGAATATATATTTGGACAATAGCGTGGCCATTGCAGCACCAATGATCCCGAATAAGGGGATGAAAATGAAATTAAAGAGGATGAGGAGGCAGATGTACCCGAAGAGGTAGCCAGAAAAATTCCTGTAGTATTTCGAGTTGAAAATGATATGTTTGCCCATTCCGTTCAGGAGATCGATGAAAAAGGCTAATCCGATCAGCAGTATAACATATTTCCCGGCTTCGTATTCAGGTTTGATAAGTTGAAACACATTGTCGATGTTTCCCCAGATCCCTATCAGAATTAGCATCCCGATCAGGCTAAGAGTAATGCTGCTTTTCCGGTAAATATCACTAATCACTTTAAGGTCATTGTTTTTCCAGGCATCAGCAATGATCACGGAACTGATCTTTATCATGGGCCTGGACGGGATGATGATCAGGGACCCGAAAAAGAAGGTTACAGTATAGATCCCGGTCGATGACAAGCCCACAATGGTGGAGATCATGATGATATCAATGTTGAGGGCTAATACCCCGCTGAAACTGTTCAGGAACCCGAATACGGAAACACTGAAGAATTCCCTGAGGAAATCTTTCTTGAAAAGCCTGGGGGATGGTTTGATATAGAATAACTTATCCCTGATGATGGTAAATAGAAGCACAATGCTGGGCAAAACATTGGCAAGTACGTAGAAAAAGACCGTCTGGTGAAAATCAAAGAATCCGAAATAAAACAGGCAAATCGTGATCAACACCAGGATACGCTGGATCACCTCCTTGTAAAATATCCCCTTCAGGGCATTGTACAGCACTCTGTAATAAGTGTCGAAGAGGTTAAACAGCAGGGTAAAGAGGATAAGGGGAAGGACATAATAAATGTACTCAACGAAAAGAGGAGCTTTTTCTGCTGCATTTTCTATCAGGTAAGGTTTGATGATCAGGTAAAGACCCATCGAAAATAATGCCCCGGTCAGCCCGATGAGCAGGATAAAACCTAGGAATCCGTGGTGCCTGTTCTCCTGGTCGCGGAAATGGGGAAAGAGTTTGACCGTTACGGAATTAAGTCCAAAATTGGCAAATTGGGCAAATAGGGTTCCATAGGAAACGATCACTCTGAAAAGGCCTACCTCGGAAGTATCAAAAAAGTTGGGAAGCATCAGCCCGGTGATCACGAACCCAAGCAATGTTCCTGTATAGGAATATACAGTTCCTTTTAAGCTTTGTTTAAATATAACTCCCACAGCGTATTGCGATTGTGTCAGGACATGTCCCGCTTGTATTTATTCCTTATTCTCGTTCAAGATCACTTCCGTTAACTTTTCTGCCATCAATTCATGCCCTTCGGCTGAATAGTGAACTCCATCCGGATAATGCTTCTCTTCAATAAAATCAGTTGTATTCACAAAGATCTGATCATGTTTATTGCAGATCTCCTGAATACAGCGGTTATAGATCAATTGTTTTTCCCTGCTTCCCGGTAATTCCTGCTCAACCCTATCATTTGCAGGATTAATTGGCAAAGCGATGATCCTTGCATTGGTTTCTTTTTTTAGTGTTTCGATCATCAAGGAGAGATACTTTCTGAATTTCTTTTTCGATACCCAGCTTCTTTTGCCCCTGATCTTGACAAAGAAAGGGCGATTCTTCCTGAAAATATTTCCATGAACAGCTGCCAGAAGGTATTCAAATGTGCTTTTTGCTTTTTTATTTACCCTCTTGTACAACCATTGGGGAATTTCCCTGGTTGAGGCATCAACTACGCCAAAATTAAGTATATAAAAGTCCGGGAAATCATTTATTAGTTCATCGGTTTGATTAACTGCTTCCGGAATGGTCAGTGCACCGCTGGACCGGTTCTCCACTAGGATAATATGATTCTGGAGGCTTTCCTGAAGATTTTTCTCAAGCAGCATGGAGTAATTTTCATTCCCGGGATACTCTTCGGGTGGCCTTACCCGAAGGGCAACAGAGTTTCCGGCAACAACAATTTTTAGTTTTTTTATCTGACTCAGTGCCATGCTGATCCCTGGCTTCTTGTTAATTATCATTTTTAAACCTGATCAAACTTTCCGAGAGAGCAAGTGCCATCCAGGCTTCACCCCAACGAATATAGGGTATTTTTATTTTTATTCCGGGCTTTTGTATACGGTAGATGAACCAACCTTGCTTGCTTTGCAGCATGTTAATGGTCCAGATAAGGATGTTTCTATGCAATTGATCATCTGATTGGAACTCCCTGGTTTGGCTGAGTAAAAGCAGGCATTCGGCAGCAGCAGTAATATCAACAGGGTAATGTTTATTGGCTTTGGTCAGGCAACGGTTTCCTTTCAGAAAATGAGTGAGATAAAAGCTGAAGTACTTTTGTGCGGCGCCTTTGATTTTTTCATCCTTCAAGTGCATTGAAATAGCGTAAAGCATGCGGATCTCATAACCGCTATGATAAGAATCATATTTCAGCGCTTTTTTTGCTTCAGGTCCGAAATAGGGGAGAACCCCATTGTTCATCTGGGTGCTCAATGAATAATGGGTGGCCTGGGTTCCGAGGTCGATATAATGCTGATTATTCGTTTCCAGGCCAATTCGAATCAGGAATTCCGCCACGAAAAGATTGGCATTATTGATAAAAGTAGGCTGAACTGCGGAATAGCTGAAACAAATTTTGTCGTCTGCAAGGCGTGAAATATGCAGGCGATTTACAAAAAACTCACAAATGCTTTTACAAATTTCCAGGTCTTCAGTATTGTTCTTTTGTTTGTAACTCTTATAAAAAGCATTTCCCACCCAGGCATTCACCACGGCAAAAGGTTCTCCGATGTCGTAGATCACATCTCCCGATCTCCACTTGAAGGGGGTTCCCCAGCCAATTTCGGGGTATTTTTTGCTTCTATTCTCTATCAGCCAATCTCTGTAATGGGTGATTTTTTGAGAAGTTCCCGGGTCTTCTTTGAGGGCACTCATATTCAGGTAAGTGTCGAAGAGAAGCCCTTGCGCCGTTGCATGTATTTTGGGCTCAACCCGGTACCATTTTCTGAGATGCCCGGGGATATATGCATCCAGGAGTTCAATGACAAAATACCGGTAGAATTTATCGGAAAAACCAAGCTTTGCAACAGGCTGCATCCGCCGAAGCATGGCATCGTTCAAACCCTTAATGTCATATGGGTCGAAACCTGCATCACCATTGGACTGGATCCAATTCAGAAGGTTTTCCAATGATTTTTCTGCTTTCCCGTAGATCATGCTAAAGCAAATTATACAATTCAACCAGTGCCTTGCCGCTTTGCTGCCAGTTGTATTTTTCCATCACAGCCTGATGCCCCTTCAAGCCGTATTCTGCCAACTGTCCTGATGAAAGCATGCCCAGGATGCAGTGCGCAAAACCGGAAGGTTCATCATTCTTGTAAACCATCCCGCTCCGGGTTTCCTTCACCACCCTGGATACTGAGATGCAGTCGCTCACGGCCAGGGCTTTTCTGAAATACATGTACTGGTACAATTTATTGGGGGAAGAACAGTCGTTCTGTACTGATCGCAGGTGGGGGATCAGGGCAATATCTGCTTTGGCCAGCATTTCCATGGTCGTGGCAAATGGCTTGTGCCCGTAAAAGATCACTTGCTCTGTTATTCCCAGCTCTGCGCTTATTCTTTCCAGCTCAGCTTTATATTTTCCATTGCCCACGATCCATAGAACAACATCCTGCCTTTTGGCAATAACCTCCTTCATGCCCCTGATCACTACCTGCAAGCCCCGGTGCTTCGTGAGCCCTCCGGCATAGAACAATATCTTCTTTTCTGCCCCGCGCTTTTCTTTTACTTCAAAGGCGTTCTCAAGATTATAGGTGTTGCTGAGCACATATGTTTTTTGCGGATCAGCACCCTTTTGGCAGATCCGTTCCTTCATTTCTTCCACCACCGTAAGCACCCGGTCGGCCTTGCGGACCATCTTCCCTTCATAGCTCCGCCACTGGCGGTGACTGGAAAGCAGTTTTCCCGCGAAGGTATTGGCATAATCCGATGTTTCCAGCAAATAGGGCCAGTTTTCGTGCAGGTCGAGCACGAATTTCATCCCGTAGATCCGCGACAACTCATAACCGACCCTGGCCAATGGAAGATCATGAATATGAATGGCATCGAAGGATTCTTTTTCAAGGACATCTTTCAGGAATTTCCTCCAGAAAGTAAAGTAAAACGGGAAGCGTAAGGCCCCCACACTCGATTTATAGGTGAATTTCGAAATGGGCTTGCGGAAGACTGTCCAATTCCTGATCCGTTCCTGCCCGGATTTGCCTTCGCGCGTGTAGCAGGCAATACTCACCTGGTGACCGGATTTACTAAGCGTTCCGGCCTCATTTTCCACCCTGATGTCGGGAGGGAATTCTCGATCAAGCACCATCAGTATCTTCATGGCCATGCTAAAGTAAATAATTTAGGGTAGATACAACCATATCCTTTTCATTCTTGTCTTGAATATGTACATTTGATGTATCATGGGTAAAGCAGGGGTAAAAGGAGTTGTGCTGGCTGTATCCTTCTGGGTACTTTCTTGCATCAGCCTTTTTGCCCAGAACAATGCAAACATCTGGTATTTCGGCGATTATGCCGGTATCGATTTCAATAGCGGTTCTCCGGTGGCCCTCAACAACAGCGCTATGTTCCAGCATGAGGGCTGTGCAACCATCTCCGATAATTTCGGCAATCTGCTTTTCTACACCAACGGCATGGAAATATGGAACGCCAACCACAGCCTGATGCCAAATGGTACCGGGCTGATGGGGGACCCCTCTGCAGCACAATCCGGGGTGATCGTTCCCAATCCGGGAGACCCGGATATCTACTATGTTTTTACGGTTGATGCGGAGATCTCCCCTGTTGGATTGAGATATTCAGAAGTGGATATGACGCTCGATGGCGGGCTCGGGGATGTAACTGCCGTGAAAAACGTTTTCCTGGTTGCTCCTTCGGAAGAAAAAGTGACGGCCGTCAAGCATGCTAACGGTACGGATATCTGGGTACTCACACATACTTGGGATTCAGATGATTTCTATGCCTACCTGGTTACTTCCTCGGGAGTAAGTTCCACCCCTGTTGTTTCCAGTGTCGGATCATTCCATTCAGGGGTTCAGGGATACACCCATGGATACATGAAGTTTTCCCCTGACGGGACCAAACTGGCCATCGTGATCCGCTTCCAGAACACCGTGGAACTATTTGATTTTGATGCTTCAACCGGTACATTGTCCAATCCGGTAGTTTTTGCCAGCTTGTATAACAGTGGATACGGACTTGAGTTTTCTGAAGATGGCAATGTTTTGTACATGAGTAAATACGGAGGAGGTTCCCAAATATACCAGTGGGACCTGACCACAGCCGGGCCGGGGGATGCCGGCACCCTGATCGGGACTGTGAACAATACCCATGTGGGGGCCTTGCAACTGGCCCCTGACGGGAAGATCTATGTTGCCTCACTGAATAATACGGCAGGGATCAGCGATCCCTATCTCGGCGTAATCGAATTCCCGTCAACCATAGGGACTGGCTGCAATTATATTGATGACGGCTTTTATTTGGGGGGAGAAGGCTCGCGCTTCGGACTCCCGACCTTTATACAGAGTTACCTGTATGGGGAAGTTACTGCCGCTGATGCCTGCGACGGCGATTCGGTGTATTTCTACCTCAACTATAACGGGGTGATCGATTCTGTTCGCTGGGATTTCGGGGATCCGGCCTCCGGGGCCAATAATACATCCACCCTGGAGGAACCGGCTCACCTCTATACCGGTCCTGGTGTATATAATTATAGCGTGATCGTTTATTCCCCCCTGGGGAACGACACCACGAATCAATCCGTGGAGGTGTTTCCCAATCCTGTCGTAAATCTTGGCAACGATACTACCATCTGCTCCGGCAACAGCATTATCCTAAATGCAGGCCCTGGATATACGGCCTACATCTGGAATACCGGGGCCGTAACGCAATCAATTAGTGTAAGCACCCAGGGCTGGTATTGGGTGCAGGTGGCCAACGGCATTTGCACCGACCGGGATTCTGTATATGTCACTGTTGTTTCCAATGCCTATGCAGAAGCCGGCTCCGATGAAGCTATCTGCGAGGGTGAGTCGTGGGACTTTGACAATTCCAGCTTGCTGCCACAGGCTTCCTCCTGGGATTCACTGCGCTGGAGTGGCGGGTTGGGAAACTTCAGTGATCCCACCATCCTCCGGCCTGTGTACTTCCCCCATTCTTCCGAGACCGGCCCGGTGGTATTGACCCTCACTGCATACGGAACACCCCCCTGTGGAAATGGAGTCGATGATATGATCCTCACCATAAACGAAAACCCGGTCTGTGATTTTAGCATGGATCCTGCGGATACTGCGTGCGTTGGTCAGAACATTAATTTTACAGGCAGTGGTTCTCCGGATATCATCGCCTGGAACTGGAACTTTGGCGATGGGAATACGGCTTCCGGGATATCTCCTTCTCATGCCTATTCTACTGCAGGGTGGAAGAACATCACCCTGATCACATACAACAGCAATGGCTGCAGCGATACCATGGTTCATCAGAAATTTGTGATCCTTCCCGATATCGATTTTAGCAGCAATTACAATATTACCTGTGTGGGAGACACTGTCTTTTTCTCGGCTACGCAAAATTATGGCTTCTCCAGCTGGGAGTGGAACTTTGGGGATGGGAATACCGGCAGTGGCAAAGATGTTTGGCATGTTTACAATTCTGCCAATACTTTCATGGTTACGCTGCAGTATTGTGGTCATCTTACAACAAAACCGCATGTTGTGGAGGAACAGGCATACGCCTTTGCAGGTTCCGATGAGAGCATCTGCGAATACCAGGCATATAATTTTGCTTCAGCTTCAAGCATTCCCTTCAGCGCGAACGAACAATCCAGGATATGGTCGGGCGGGTCCGGGACATGGAGCGACCTTCTTGCAGAAGTGCCTGTTTATTTCCCGCACCCCGATGAGGTGGATACCACCATCACCCTGCAGTTGATCGCTTTTGGGCTTCCCCAATGCGGGAATGACACTTCCACCATGCAACTGAGCATTTTCGATAGCCCGGAAGCGATGTTTTCCATCAGCCCCGCTGATTCTGTCTGCGTGGATGAAGACATCGCTTTTTCGGCTTCTTCAACAACAAATATTTCGTTATGGCTGTGGGACTTTGGTGACGGAAACACTGCTTCAGGGCAGGATGTGAACTACGCGTATTCTTCCCCTGGAAATTATCCGGTACGGCTGATCGTGATCAATGAGGATGATTGTTCGGATACCGTTTACCAATCACTGGTGGTGAATCCTTCCCCGGAAACACAGATCACAATTTCTCCATCGGGAAACGTTTGCCTTGGGACGGAACTGCAGTTCGGAGAGAACTCCGCTACCAGCATCCTCGACTGGTACTGGGACTTTGGCGACGGTAATACATCAGATCTTCCGAACCCTGCTTACACCTATGCTTCGCCAGGAGCATACAATGTTAGCCTTTACGTGTATTCAGAGCATTCCTGCCGGGATACCGCCACCCAGACCGTGACCATCTATGAGCTGCCTGACTGCGATTTTACGATTTCGCCCAACGACACTTCCTGCGTAGGTGAGCTGGTCACCTTCACCGGCATCGATAACTCGGGCACCACCATCGTCGACTGGGCCTGGGACTTCGGCGACGGGGCCACCGGATCGGGACCCGTGGTCACCCACGTATACTCCAGCCCCCCGCCGCTGACCACCTACAACGTGCAGCTGATCGTGACCAATGCCAACGGCTGCCAGGATACCATGATCCGCCAGCGGGTAGTCGTGGAACCCTCGATCAACTTCTCGATCAACCCCAACACTCCGCCCAACACCACCTGCGAAGGATATACGGTCGATTTTACGGCCATCGGTGCATATGATTTCACGACTTACGAGTGGGATTTTGGAGATGGGAATACTGCCACGGGAAGAAGTGTAAGCCATGTATTCAATATCCCGGGAACCGATCCGGTAACTTACACTGTTAGCCTGAGCTTCTGCTCTTCGCAGGTGCAGCATGATATTCTGGTCAATCCCCTGCCTATGG
>NPID01001559.1_pt1 | contig 39830 bp, 35 predicted proteins | sample 8637491 | NCBI WGS metagenome assembly NPID01 (sample SAMN07420843, study PRJNA396082) | bioreactor metagenome | isolation source: sample BA6 brine-fed electro-methanogenic bioreactor BA | place: Japan: Kochi | collected 2016-06-14 | reverse complement strand
TTACAAAGAAGATCCTGTTTTTGCAAAGTCAAAAGTGGTTTACTCCGTTTACGATGATGCCTTTGATACCCCGCTTAACCCAAAAGTTAAAAGCAAGCTTCAGCTTGAAAATATTTCCAAAAAGGATATCGAATCACTTGGAGATCCTTCATACGAAAATTTAATGCGCTTTGCCCTTCACTACTCCGATGGGGTTATTTATGGCGATAAAACCATTGAAAAAAATACCGACGAACATATCAAATCGCTAAAGATTCCCGTTCTAGGTTTTCATGGTATGGATGATTACATTGATAAAATTAACCTCTTTTACGATCAGATTTTAAACATCGCAAGCAATGACAAAAAGTAACTTCCTTTTTAAAACCCTTAAAAAACCTACCAAAAACCTTTTTTCATTTTCCTTACTTATTATTTTAAGCCTATTGCTTTGGCGATGTGTTTCACCTCCCGACTACCTTGGCGGTGATCTACTTCCCGAAGATGATTTTGCAAAAGTAAAAACTGATACCTCATTTATCGTTTCGGCATATACTCAGCGTTATGATACGGTAAATAGTTCCGGCTTTTCTGAGGCGGTAATTGGCGAAACATGGGATGAGGTATTTGGTAGAACAAGAGCCTCATTCCTGTCTCAGCTGAAACTTGCAAGATTAGAGAATTACTACGGAACAAATCCAACTATCGATTCGGCATACTTGTATCTAAGGCTCTCTGATCAACTTGGCGAAACACCAATGAAATTTGCCGTTTACGAGCTTACCGATTCCATTTCAGCCGATTCTACCTATAATGCTTTAACTCCCCTTGGAGAAAACATCTACAACCCCGAACCAATTGGCCAAAACCTAATTGAATTCTCCGGAGAGGACGAGATTATCAAAATTCCAATTAGCTACTCATGGGTTTTCGATAAGCTTATTAACCCAATCAGTGAGGATTCTACAATAGTTGAAAACCAAGATAATTTTTTGAAACATTTGTACGGTTTATACATAGCCCCAACAACCCCTTTAGTTTCGTACGGTAAAGGGATGTACTACCTTGACTACACCAGTACCGATAGCAAATTGGTTGTGTACTATAAAAACGATGAGCAAGAGGTTGACACCATATCCCAGTCGTACATGTACGTTTTTACTGATTCAAATCTAAGGTACAACCACTTTCAGCACTCAACCGAAGAGGCTAACCCTGAAGTTGCCGTTCAGTTCAACTACAACCCAGATGAACCGCTAGTACAAGACTCCGTTTTCTACATAAAAGGATTGGGTTTATCCAGAGGTGTTATTGTGCTCGACGATATTGTTAACTGGCTCGATTCTATGCCAATTGCCGTTAACCGAGCTGAGCTCAGATTTGAACTCGAAGAAAACGAAACCCTGCCCGTTGATACCCTTATTGACAAGCTGTTCCTCTATAGAATTGTTGATTACGACCGGGTCGCACTTACTGATTACCTTGTTGACAACGCAAGTTTTGGAGGAAGCTATAGTAAGAGCAAAAAGTATTACTCATTCAACATCACCTATTATCTTCAATCGTTACTACAAGAGGCTGATCCAGACTTAAATATTTACGTTGAGCAAATTAACGCATACCTTAGAGCAAACGGTGCCGTTTTACGTAGCGGAAACCATAGCAGTAGAATAAAACTAATAATTACATACACCAAACTTTAGCGAATAGCATGTGTGGCATTGTTGGATACAACGGACATAGAGACGCATTCCCTGTTATAATTAACGGGTTAAAAAGGCTGGAGTATAGAGGCTACGACTCTGCAGGAATTTGCCTTGTTGATGGAGATACAAAAATATACAAGCAAAAAGGTAAGGTTGCCGATTTAGAAAATTACATAGGCAATAGCCCTGTGAGTGGAAGCATTGGCATTGGACATACCCGCTGGGCTACTCATGGCGAACCAAACGACTCAAATGCCCACCCCCACATGTCGATGAACGGAAAGTTCATAATTATTCATAACGGGATTATTGAAAATTACGGCCACTTAAAGAGTAGGCTTGAACGAAGAGGGTATAAGTTTAACTCCGATACCGACACCGAAATCCTAGTCAACCTAATCGAATACATCTACCTAAAAGGAAACATTTCTGCTGAAATTGCCGTTAGGCTTGCCCTCACAAAGGTAGTTGGTGCCTATGGCATTGTTGTTATTTGTAACGATGAGCCAAATACGCTTATAGCCGCTCGTAAAGGTAGCCCACTTGTTATTGGAGTTGGCGATAACGAGTACTTTGTAGCATCGGATGCTACACCAATTATTGAGTACACCAACAGCGTAATTTTCCTCAACGACAACGATGTAGCCATAATTAGGAAGGATGAGCTTACCCTAAAAACAATAATGAACGAAGCCCTAAAGCCAAATATTCAAACCCTCGATTTAGACATTGAGGAAATTGAAAAAAATGGCTTCGATCATTTTATGCTCAAAGAAATTTTTGAGCAGCCCCGCAGCATTATGGATACTTTTAGGGGAAGAATTTCGGCCGACCATAAAAGTATTCACCTAGGAGGCCTATACCAAGTTTTACCAAGGCTTGTAAAGGCAAAAAGAATTATCCTTATCGGATGTGGAACATCGTGGCACGCAGCCCTAGTGGGCGAATACCTAATAGAAGAGTTTGCCCGTATTCCTGTTGAAGTTGAATACGCCTCGGAGTTTAGGTATCGTAGTCCTATTATCTATAAAGATGATATTGTTATAGCCATTAGCCAAAGTGGCGAAACAGCCGATACCCTAGCAGCTATCCGACTTGCTCGCGAGGCAGGTGCTCTCGTTTTAGGAATTTGCAACGTTGTTGGCTCGAGCATACCTCGCGAAACCGATGCGGGGGTTTACACCCATGCTGGGCCTGAAATTGGTGTTGCATCAACCAAGGCATTTACTGCTCAGGTTACCGTGCTAACGCTAATGGCCATGCTACTTGGTCGTAAGCGAAATATTATTACCCAAGAGCGATACGAGCAGCTCATTTGCGAGATGATTGCTGTACCCGATAAAATTGAGAAGATCCTCGAATCGAACGATAGGGTGCAAGAAATTGCCAAGGTTTTTACCGAATCAACAAATTTCCTTTACCTAGGCAGAGGCTATTTCTTCCCTGTTGCCCTTGAGGGTGCTCTTAAACTCAAAGAAATTTCGTACATACACGCCGAGGGCTATCCTGCTGCCGAAATGAAACATGGCCCTATTGCTCTAATTGATGAGAAGATGCCTGTTGTGGTTATCGCACCACAGGACAGTAGCTACGAAAAAGTGGTTAGCAACGTTCAGGAGGTTAAAGCCCGAAAAGGAGTTGTTATTTCAATTATAACCGAAGGTGATACGGTAATTCAGAGCATGTCTGACTACACCATCGAAATACCAAAAGCCAGCGAAATTGTAGAGTCGCTTTTAGCCGTTGTTCCCCTACAACTACTCGCCTACCACATTGCGCTTATGAGAGGTTGTAACGTTGACCAACCCAGAAATTTGGCTAAATCGGTAACCGTTGAGTAATGAAAGTTATTCTCTCCAGAACAATTGATTTTTTAAGCAATCTCAAGGTTAATAACTCACGCGAGTGGTTTAACAGCAATAGGAACGAGTACGAGTTTGCACGACAAAACTTTGCCGACTTTACCAACACGCTTATTGCAAGCATTAAAAGTTTCGACCAAAGTATAGGTACGTTAGAGGCAAAGGATTGCACCTTCAGAATTTTCCGCGATATCCGCTTCTCGCCCAATAAGGCTCCATACAAAACAAATATGGGCGCATACATTTCGCGAGGTGGTAAAAAAAGCTTGTTTGCAGGATACTACTTCCATTTAGAGCCTAACGAATCGTTCATCTCAGGCGGTATTTACATGCCCCAGTCATCTGTTTTAAGGGCAATTAGAAGCGATATTGAAACTTACCACGAACGCTTTACTAACATTGTTGAGGCTAAAAGCTTTAAGAACACCTTTCAATCACTCAGCTTCGAGTCTCTAAAAAAGGTTCCCAAAGGCTTTTCAGCAGATTCTGCTGTAGCCGAATACCTAAAGTATAAGCATTTTACGCCCACGCACAAATTAGTAAACCAAGCTGTTTTATCGGATAGTTTATTAGACTACACCGTGGAGGTGTATAAAAAAATGCTTCCCCTCATTGAATTTCTAAACGAGGCCATAGAGCATAGCCATAGCTAGAACGTCCTAAAGCCAATTATCTCCCTCACTTCCTTAACCGTTTTGCTGGCGCTTTCGCGTGCTTTCTCGGCACCAACTTTTGCAATCTTCCTCAGATAATCTGTATCAGCAAGTATGGCCTCAATGCGCTCCCTAAAAGGTTCGGTAAAGGAAATAATATCCTCAGCAAGCTGCTTTTTCATATCGCCATAACGAATTTCACAGGCATTGTACTTGTCGTTAAAAAACTGCTGAGTATCTGCGGAGGAAACAACGCTCATTAAGGTAAATAAATTTTGTATTGGTTCGGGTTTTGGCTGGTTTGGCTCAGTTGGGCCGCTATCGGAAACTGCCTTCATTACCTTTTTGCGTATTGTAGCAGGATCGTCTGAAAGGTATATGGCATTTCCTTCCGACTTCCCCATCTTTCCGCTACCATCAAGTCCAGGAATTTTCACCAGCTGCTCACCAAAATTGTAGGCAACAGGTTCAGGGAAATAGTCGACATTATACAAGCGATTAAACCGATTGGCAAAAGTTCGTGTCATTTCCAAATGTTGCTCCTGATCTTTTCCTACCGGCACTTTATGGGCTTTGTGAATGATTATATCAGCAGCCATAAGGGTTGGATAAGTTAGCAAACCAGCATTCACATTGTTAGGCTGAGTGCGCACCTTATCCTTAAACGACGTACAACGCTCAAGTTCGCCAAGGTATGCATTCATGTTTAGCAAAAGGTAAAGCTCTGGTATTTCAGGAATATCGCTCTGAACGTAAAGGGTGGCCACCTCAGGATCGAGGCCACATGCTATATACTCGGCCAAAACCTGCTTAACCGAACCGTGTAAATCGTCGGGTGTTGGATGCGTTGTAAGCGAATGGTAATCGGCAATAAAAAAGTAGCACTTGTTCTCGTGCTGCATTTTCACAAAGTTTTTAAGGGCTCCAAAATAGTTGCCTAGGTGAAGTTTACCTGTCGATCTGATTCCGCTAACAACAATATCCATAGTTAAAGTAGGTTAAAAATTATGCCGCCAAAGATACAAAACATTTTGGGCTTATACACAAACCCGTTTAGCCCCGTTTAACCAAAGAGAGTTTAAAGCAAAAAGCTATCTTTGCAAAAATATTAGGAGGACAAAGAGATGGAAGGAACACGACTAAACAAGGTGAACCGTCAAATTCAAAAAGATTTAGGCGAAATATTTCAGCGTCAATCGCAATCGCTTTTGCAAGGTAAAATGATTACCGTAACCACCGTTAGGGTTAGCCCCGACTTGGGCGTTGCCAAAGTTTACCTTAGCATATTCCCTTCAACTAATAAGGATGAAGTTTTTGCTTTAGTAAAGCAAAACACAAAAGCAATTAGGCACGAGCTGGCTCAGCGTATAAAAAACCAAATGCGCATAGTACCCGAGCTTCAATTCTTTATCGACGATTCGCTTGACTATATCGAAAACATCGACAGGTTGCTAAACGATTAACGCATGGTTCGATTTTTCATTTCCGTAGCAAGTCGGTTCATCCCTCGCCATCACCTTCAACGTTTTTCGGCATTTATCCTGAGAATTGTTGGTATTTTCTACCTTGGAAATAAGTTCGAAGATCCTATCACAGGCATCAAGTATCGTAAGCTGTTACCCTACGGTCGAATTCAGTCGCGACCGAATGCACTATCCCCGCATTCCATGTCACTTGAGAGGCACCGTTTGCTTTGGCTATATCTTAAAGAACGTACTAACTTCTTCTCCGATAATTTAAAAGTTTTACACATTGCTCCCGAGTACTGCTTTCTAAAACGTTTTAAAAAGATGAAAAACCTTAGCTATACAACTGCCGACCTTGTATCGCCTTGGGCTGAGGTTAAACTCGATGTACAAAATATGCCCTTTGATGAAAACTCGTTCGATGTAGTTCTTTGCAACCATGTACTCGAGCATGTTTCCGACGATAAGCTAGCCTTAAGCGAACTTTATAGGGTGATGAAACCTGGTGGGTTTGGCATATTTCAAGTTCCTATAGATGTATCGATTGAGAAAACCCAAGAGGACAAAGCTATTAACACACCTGAGCTGCGTGAAAAGCACTATGGCCAACGCGACCACCTTAGGCTGTATGGCGCCGACTATCCTAAGCGCCTTAGCAACGCTGGGTTTATTGTTACTACCGATAGCTTTGTTCAAACCCTACCACAACATTTAGCCAAGCGGTACGCCCTACCCAATGACGAAATAATTTACCTTTGCGTAAAACCCATTACCCAGCAATAAATGAACTTTGCCCTCTACATAGCGCGTAGGTACCTGTTTGCAAAAAAATCGCACAACCTAATTAATATCATCTCAATTATTTCGGTTGTGGGCATGGCTACAGGCGTTATGGCTCTGGTGGTTGTACTATCAGTATTTAATGGGTTCGACTCGCTAATCAGGAGCATGTTCTCAACCTTCGACTCGGACCTTAAGGTTGTTTTGGTTGAAGGGAAAACTTTTTCCGACACCCTTCCTGAGATTGATAAACTGAGAGCCAACCCGTCGATTGCTGTTTTCTCTGAGGTTCTTGAAGAAAACGCAATTTTTAAGTACAACAACAAACAGCATATTGGCACCATAAAAGGGGTTAGCCGAAACTACCCTGAGCTAACAGGAATTGATTCGATGATAATTGATGGTGAGTTCCTACTTTGGCGAGGCAGCCAGCCTTTAGCGGTTATAGGACAAGGTGTTGCTTACTACCTTAATGCAAACCTAGCGCATTTCGATCCAATTGAAGTTTACATGCCTCGAAGAGGCAGAATGCCAACCTTCACATCAGCATCGGCCTTTACATCAAAAATTATTATGCCATCAGGCGTATTTGCCATTGAGCAAGAGTTCGACTCGCAGTACATTATAACCCCAATTGAGTTTATCCGGAAATTACTTAGCTATAAAACCGAGGTTACATCAATTGAATTGATGCTTAAACCCAAGGTTTCGGTATCGAAAACCCAAAAAGAGTTTGAGGAGATACTTGGGCCTAGCTATAAAGTGCTTAACCGGTTTCAGCAAAACGAATCGTTGTACCGCACAATGAAATCGGAAAAATTGGCCATTGGGCTTATCCTTACGTTAATACTCTTAATTGCCTCCTTCAATATTGTGGGTACCCTCTCAATGCTCATTATTGATAAGCGTAAGGATGTTGAAACGCTTAGAAGCCTTGGGGCAAGCAACGATCAAATACAAAAGATATTTTTGGTTGAGGGTATGCTGGTTTCTTTTGCCGGAACCTTTATCGGAGCCATTTTGGGCCTTACCATTTGCTGGCTTCAGATTACTTTTAAACTGGTTAAACTAAGCGGAGTGGGCGGTTTTATTGTAGATGCATACCCTGTGGATGTTCAACCGTTTGATATCGCAATAATTCTTTTAGTGGTTATTGCCATTGGATATTTTGCCGCTCGATTCCCTGTACGAATTATAACCCAACGAATTTTTAAGCAGGAACAAGAGGGAAACCATTAGCCTGCTTTTTGAAAAACGCCAAATGCTAAGCATTAAAAATTTAACTATTGCTTTCGGTGGTACAAGAGTACTAACAAACCTTAATCTCTCCATATTAAAGGGAGAGTCAGTTGGTATTGTTGGCGAGTCGGGTTCGGGAAAATCCATTACAGCACTTAGCATCATGGGACTTTTGCCCAACAACGCCACAATTGAATCGGGCAGCATTCTGCTCGAGCTTGACTCTAACAGAACGCTTGACCTCGTAAAAGCCAGTAGCAATCAGCATCGAGACGTTAGAGGCAAAATTGTTTCAATGATATTTCAAGAACCTATGACCTCACTAAACCCTTCGATGAGATGTGGTGAGCAGGTTATTGAGGCAATTATCCTGCACCAAAACGTTAATAAAACCGAAGCCAAAAAAATATGTATTTCCCTTTTTGAGGAGATGCTTCTGCCAAACCCCTTAAAAGTTTACAAAAGCTATCCACATCAGCTAAGCGGCGGGCAAAAGCAACGCGTAATGATTGCAATGGCACTTGCTGGCAATCCATCAGTACTAATTGCTGATGAGCCAACAACCGCACTCGACGTAACCGTTCAGAAAGAGATTATCGCTTTGCTTAAGCGAATTATTGGCCAACGCAATATGAGCCTAATTTTTATTACACACGATTTGGGTGTTATTAAAGAAGTTGCGGATAGTTTAGTGGTGCTTAAAAATGGTATAGTGGTTGAATCGGGTAAAACAAGCACACTATTATCAAACCCAAAACATGGATATACCAAAGGGTTAATACGCTGCCGACCACCAATTAACGCGCGGCCAAAAACCTTACCTACGGTCCATGATTTTTTAGATGGTGATACACCGATCACGCTAAATACTGACGAAAAGAAAGAGGAGGTTACCGAAAGTAGCATTTATTCAAAAGAACCTCTACTTTGTATTAAAAACCTTCGCGTAAACTATACGGTTAAACGAAACTTTTGGGGTAAGCCAACAGATCAGCTCACAGCGGTAAATAACATTAGCGTAAACCTTTATCCTAACGAAACATTGGGCTTAGTTGGCGAATCGGGTTGCGGAAAAACTACTCTTGGTCGGGCAATACTTGGGCTAACACCAATAGCCGGCGGTAGTATAAGCTACAAAGGCAAAACCCTAAAAGGCATGTCGAACGATGAGCTAAGGGCTTTCCGTAAAGAGGTACAGCTTGTTTTTCAGGATCCCTTTTCATCGCTAAACCCAAGGCATACCATAGGGCAATTGCTAACCGAGCCAATTCGCTTCTATAAATTGGCCTCTGGGCAAAAAAATGCTCGCCTTAAGGCCATGGAAATGCTTGAACTCGTATCGATGCCAACCGATAGCTTTTATAGGTACCCTCATGAGTTTTCGGGAGGCCAGCGACAGCGAATTGCTATTGCGCGGGCACTTACGGTTAATCCCAGCGTTTTGGTTTGCGATGAAATGGTATCGGCTCTCGATGTTTCAATCCAGGCACATATTCTAAATTTGCTAAATAGGCTTAAGCGTGAGCTTAACCTTACCTACCTATTCATTTCGCACGACCTATCGGTAGTAAAATACATGAGCAACCGGATTCTGGTAATGAACAATGGCGAAATAGCCGAAGAGGGAAATGCCGATGAAATATACACAACCCCTAAATCGGACTATACGCAAAGGCTTATATCGTCGATACCCGGTTTGGAGATTTAAAAGAAATCATCCTCAGAGATAAGCAGCTGATCGTCCTGATCAACTATTTGCTCATCACAATCAATCCTAACGTTCAGCCCTTTTAGGGGTTTTTCCCAAGTGTCATTGGGGGTTACACCCAAGTGCCCATCGTTAAATACTTTATCGAGGAAAAGTGCAAAAATTGGAAGCGCCATATTAGCTCCCTGCCCCATTCCAATTTCCTTAAACCTAACAGACCTATCCTCGGCACCAACCCAAACTCCGCCAACTAAATTAGGAACTATGCCCATAAACCAGCCATCGGAGTGATTTTGTGTTGTGCCTGTTTTCCCGCCAATAGGCCCATGCAGGTTGTATCGGTAGCGAAGTCTTATTCCAGTTCCCTTATTAATAACTTCCTCTAAGAGATTAAGCATTAGGTAAGCCGTTTGCTCGCTTATGGCCTCGTTTCGCTGTGGATGAAAAGTTGCTAAAACATTTCCGTTCTTATCCTCAATTCGAGTAACCATAAGAGGCTCGGTATGCACACCCTTGTTTGCAAAGGTTCCATATGCTCCAACCATTTCGTAAAGCGAGAGTTCGGAAGTGCCAAGGAAAGCAGAAACAACTGGATCGATACGGCTTGTAATGCCCATTTTCTGGGTAACCTCAACCAGTGCCGATGGGTTAAACTGTTTCATTAGCCATGCTGAAATATTATTTACCGAATTGGCTAAACCCCATTTAAGGGTAACCATCTGCCCGTCGTACTTTGAGTTTCCCGAGTTTTTTGGAGTCCAAGTAGTATCTGCAACTAAAAACGTTTGAGGTACATTTGGTACTTTTTGGCAAGGTGAATATCCCTCCTGCATAGCAAGTGTGTAAAGGAAAGGTTTTATGGTAGAGCCAACCTGTCTTTTCCCTTGACGAACATGGTCGTACTTAAAGTACCTAAAGTTAGGGCCACCAACCCAAGCTTTAACATACCCTGACTTTGGATCCATCACCATAAAACCCGCACGGAGGTGACGCTTGTAATGCTTTATTGAATCGAGAGGCGATAGCAAGGTGTCTTTCTCTCCCTCCCAGGTAAATATTCGCATGGAGGCTTTAGTGTTAAAATGCCTCATTATGCTGTCCATTGGAACTTTATTGTTCCTGAGAATTTGGTAACGCCTGGTTTGGCGCATCGATCGCTTGAGTATTGCATCTATTTGCTCCTGCGAAAGATCGTCGTGGAAAAGTCGATACCGTTCTTGCTTTTGCTCCTCATCAAATGCAGGCTGAAGGTAATCGCCTAAGTGTTCAACAACAGCATCCTCAGCATACTGCTGCATTCGGCTGTTTATTGTGGTGTAAATTTTTAACCCATCGCGGTATATATCGTAGGGTTTGCCGTCGGGCTTTAAGTTTTTATTACACCATCCGTAAAGCGGATTGTTTGCCCATTGCAATGAATCTTCCCTAAATGATTCGTATGAAAAATATCGATCAGGATCTGGCTCGGATTTTATGAGTATTTGCTTAAGCGAAGTTCTGAAATAGGTGGCTAACCCCTCGTTATGATCCTGCACCTTATAGTTTAACTCAATTGGAATGGCCGATACGGAATCCCTAACCTCAGGCGTAATAAACCCATACTTGGCCATTTGCGATATTACAAAATTTCGACGGGCTAACGAACGCTCTGGATTTCGAACAGGGCTATACCTAGTTGGTGCATTAACCACGCCAACCAGCAGTGCTGCTTGCTCAATGCTAAGAGAATCGGGGGTAGTATTAAAAAAGGTTTTCGATGCCGCTTTTATCCCAAAGGAATTACTTCCGAAGGCAACCGTGTTGAAATACATTGCCATTATCTCATTTTTGGTATAGTTGCGCTCAAGCTTAACTGCCGTAATCCACTCCTTAAACTTTGTAGTAACCAAATTCGCTTTGCGAGCTATTGCAGATCGACGGTAAACGGTATCGCGAGGAAATAAATTCTTTGCCAACTGCTGTGTAATAGTACTTCCACCTCCACTTCCTCGCTGCTGAAGAATTATTGTTTTAACCAATACCCTTGCAGTTCCTCTAGCATCAACTCCCGAGTGTTTGTAAAACCGGATATCCTCGGTAGCAACTAACGCATTGATTAGGTTTGGTGAAAGTTCATCAAAATCGATGCTATGCCTAAAGTCATGAAAATAATAACCGAGCAACTCATGATCCTCTGAATAAACCTCGGAAGCCAAATTGCTCTTTGGATTTTCAAGCTGCTCAAACCCCGGAAGGGGGCCAAAAAACTCTAACCCAATTAGCACAAAAAGGCTAATAACTAAAACCCAGGCAAAGGCGAAAAGGCCCCAAAACCAAAGTTGAAACTTGCGATAAAAGCTACTCCTATCGGTCATATGCAATAATTTTGTAGTATGGCCGTAAAGTTAGCAATAAAATGTTGTATGTTATGTTAACAATTATTAAGATTGAACAAATACTTTGTATATGAAAGGTTTCTGCATGTGCCTTCAACCATTATTTTTTGTGCTATAAGAAAAAAATTTTGTAGTTCGACTGCTAATTGTTTTACTTTGTGCCAATTTTATACCATAATAATATCAACAACCTAATGATAAAAAACCTTGTTATAGTTGAGTCGCCAGCTAAGGCCAAAACTATCGAAAAATTTTTGGGTAAGGACTTCACCGTAAAGTCAAGCTTTGGTCATATTCGCGATTTATCCAAAAAACAGCTAGGCATTAACATCGATAAAAACTACCAACCCGAGTACATTGTAAGTTCCGATAAAAAAAAGGTTGTTGATGAGCTTAAAAAGCTCTCCAAAGAATCATCAATGGTTTGGCTCGCTTCCGATGAAGACCGCGAAGGAGAAGCAATAGCTTGGCACCTTAGCGAAGTGCTTAAGTTGAATACCGATAAAACCAAACGAATAGTTTTTCACGAAATCACCAAGGATGCCATTGATAAAGCGGTAAAAAACCCAAGAGGTATTAACGTTGATTTGGTAAACGCACAACAGGCACGAAGGGTGCTCGATAGGATTGTTGGGTTTGAGGTTTCGCCAATTCTTTGGAAAAAGGTTAAACCATCTTTATCGGCAGGCAGGGTGCAGTCGGTTGCTGTTAGGCTTATTGTTGAGCGCGAGCGCGAAATAATTGCCTTTAAATCCGATTCGTTTTTTAAGGTTTCTGGTACTTTTGAAGGCAATGCAAAGCTCAAAGCCGAGCTAAATACCAAACTCGAATCGGCAGAAAAAGCAACCGCGTTTTTAACCGATTGCAAAGGGGCAACTTTCAGCATATCCGATGTTTCAAAGAAACCGTCAAAGAAAAGTCCTGCTCCACCGTTCATAACCTCAACGCTTCAGCAGGAGGCAAGCCGAAAACTAGGTTATTCCGTTTCGCAAACCATGACAATAGCCCAAAGGCTATATGAGGCTGGGCATATTACCTATATGCGTACCGATTCGGTTAACCTATCGGCAACCGCCATTAACTCGGCCAAAAAGGTAATTGTTAACGAATTTGGCGAAAAGTACCATCAGGTCAGAGCATACAAAACAAAAGCAAAAGGAGCCCAAGAGGCTCACGAAGCCATAAGGCCAACATACCTCGAAAAGCAAAAAATTTCGGGGAACAACTCAGAGCAAAGGCTCTACGATTTGATTTGGAAAAGAACCATTGCATCACAAATGAGTGATGCAAAACTCGAAAAAACCACGGCAACAATTGATATTTCAACATCAAAGCATAAGTTCGTAGCCTCGGGCGAAGTATTGCTGTTTGATGGTTTTTTAAGGGTTTACTTCGAATCGACAGATGACGACAGCGAAGAGACAACAAAAGTTTTACTTCCCCCTCTAAAGGTTGGGGAAAAGTTAACTCCAATTGATATTACTGCCACCGAGCGTTTTACACAACGCCCACCAAGGTACACCGAAGCAAGCTTAGTGAAAAAACTCGAAGAATTGGGCATTGGCAGACCATCAACGTATGCACCTACCATATCCACAATCCTCTCCAGAGGCTATGTGCTTAAAGAGGATAGGGAAGGCGTAGACAGAAGGTACAAAGTTATTACGCTTAAAAAAGGCGGGCTAACCGAAGTTAACCAAACTGAAACTCACGGCACCGAAAAAGCCAAGCTATTTCCCAGCGATATTGGTATGGTTGTAAACGATTTTTTAGTTGAGCACTTCCCGAAGATTGTGAACTTCAACTTTACCGCTACCGTTGAAAAAGAGTTCGATGAAATAGCCATTGGAAAATTGGAATGGACGGAGATGATTGATAAGTTCTATAAGCCATTTCACAAAAATGTGGAGAGAACGCTTAAGGAGTCGGACTACACCAAAGGAGAGCGAATACTGGGAACCGATCCTAAAACGGGGAAACAGGTTAGCGTGCGCATCGGCCGTTTTGGCCCTCTTGCTCAAATTGGCGAAAGCAACGATAAAGAAGACGAAAAACCACAATTTGCAAGCTTACTAAAAGGTCAGCTAATTGAGTCGATAACCCTCGAAGAGGCGCTAAACCTATTTAAGCTACCACGAACCCTAGGTGAATACGAAGGTAAAGACGTGGTGATTGGTGTTGGCCGTTTTGGACCATACGTGAGGCATAACTCTAAATTTGTTTCGCTTAAAAAAACCGACGATCCGCTAAGCATCGAACTCAACAGGGCCATTGAACTTATTGAGGAGAACAGGCAAAAAGAAAAGGACAAATACATAAAAAGCTTCGACAACGATCCTGAAATGCAGGTGCTCAACGGCAGGTGGGGTCCTTACATTAAATACAAAACCAACAACTACAAAATACCAAAGGGGACAATAGCGCAAGATTTGAACTACGAAGAGTGCCTAAAAATTGTTGAGAACCAACCAGCATCAAAAGGTAAAAAGGGCAAAACTACCACAAAACGTAAAACAAAAAAATGAACCTTGCCCACTACTTCGACGAGTCCGAAGCGTTACCAATCCTATACGGTTTAGGTAAAGAGGCCTCGTTATTCGGAAAAATTTCAAAGGTAAAAAGCCCCGATAGTTTCACATTCGACAGCAATTCGCTTATCATTTTTGGGGTATGCGAGAGCAGAAATTCGAACAACCCGAGTGCGGCAAAGTCTCCCGATTGCATCCGCAATTACCTGTATGCCTTGTCAGGGGCATCAATCAAAAAAAGTGTAATCGACCTAGGCAACCTCAAACAAACTGCAAACCCAGCCGACGCATACATGGCTACTCGAGATATTGTAGCCTATTTAACAAGCAAAGGTGCAACCGTAATTGTTCTGGGGGGTACCCAAGAAATAACTTGGCCAATATACCAAGGTGTTGCTGAGAATAATAAACGGGTGAACATTAGCATAATTGACCATAATATCGATTTTGGAGACAATGATGGAGACTTCTCCTCAACATGCTTTGCAAATAAGTTTTTAGCTGAAAATTCCGATGCCCTTTTTAACCTAAATTTTATTGGTTACCAAGGATACTTCGTTAATAACTTGCACATAAAACAGCTTCAACAAAAACACCACGATCACTATCGCCTTGGATACGTTCGCAGTTCAATGGCCGAAATTGAACCCACACTTCGCGATACAGATATACTAAGCTTTGATATGGGATGTGTTAAGCAAAGCGATTCGCCGGGGAAAGTTTACTCATCGCCAAACGGGTTTTACTCCGAAGAGGTTTGTCAGCTAGCACGATTTGCTGGACTTAGCAACAGGGTTAAGGTATTTGGCCTTTTCGAGCTTTCAACCAGTAACGACATTAATGGGCAAAGCTGCCATTTGGCCGCACAAATTATTTGGCATTTTATTGATGCGTACAACCAGCAAAAGCCTAATTCTTTGCTCGAAAAAGAAAATGAAGGAGTTAAAAAGTTCTACGTAAAAAGCCCCATTCCCAATATCGACCTAATTTTTCTGCATAATACAGTAAGCGATACATGGTGGATTGAGATTCCTAAATCAAAAAAATATCCCGCCTACATATTAGCCTGCTCATACAACGATTACAAAAGGGCAAGCAATGGCGATATACCTGATAGATGGTTACATGCAGTAAAAAAGTTGACCTAAATCATTTCCACCATTTATGGGGCTTAAAAGGCAATTTGGTCATTCAATATCCGTTATTTGTATAAAAAATAACACACAACAGAAACCTTTGACCTAAATTGAAGTATAAGCCAATGTTGTTTTATTGGGGTTTATCAACAGATAATTGTTGATAAAATTTGTTGGAGAAAAAATTTTTTACTTACTTTACCTTTCCGTTAAGCTATGTACAAACGGGTTTAAGGCGCAACTTGATGAAAAAAATTTTTTTTACATTATCGCTTTTCGCATCCATGACACTTTGTGCTCAACAAGACCCCTTGTTTAGCCACAACATGTTCAATCAAATGGCCATAAACCCTGCATACGCTGGTAGTAACGATATGATTTGTGCCACTGCAATTAACCGGTTACAATGGACTGGTTTCGGCGAAGGATCACCCAACGTAACAGTAGTAAATGTTAATGCCGCCATTAATCCATTCGGGCTTTCGAGTGGTATAGGTCTTAATATCCTCAACGATCAGTTTGGCTTTAACAAAGACCTTGGCGTAAGCCTCTCCTATGCCGTACGTTTCAAGGTAAGCGGTGGAGGAACATTAGCCATTGGCTTAAATGGAGGATTTATAAATAATACGCTTGATCCTACATGGAACTTTCCCGATGGTTCAAGCGACAATGCCGTTCCCCAAGGAAAAGAGAACGCTATTAATTTCGATATGGGAGCCGGTGTTTTTTACAGCAACAATGAAATGTATTTCGGAGTTTCTGCAACCCATTTAAACGAAACTCCGTACTATAACCAATACGAAACACATTATAAACGTCATTACTACTTAACTGGTGGATACTATCTCGAGATGCCAAACCCTTCGTGGGAGTTTAACCCATCGGTTATCATTAGTAGCAACCTTGTAACAAACCAGTTAACCGTAACTTCAAATGTTATATACAATAAAAGGTTTTGGGGTGGCGTTTCATACCGTGTGGGAGAAGCAATAATAGGTATGGTAGGGTTTGAGCTTTTCTCTGGAATGAGAATTGGCTATGCATACGATTTTTCAACAACGGATATAAGTAATTACAACTATGGTTCACATGAATTTATGCTAGGATACTGTTTTACGCTAAAAAAGGAAAGACCTCCTCAGCAGTATAAAAGCATACGTTTTTTGTAGCCTAACATAAAAAGCATTTAGAATATTTTTACGTTATTTGCAATTAATAATCGGAGTGTTATGAGAAAACTTCTTGTTTTTGCTGTTCTCGCTGCTATAATAAGTAGCTGTGCTCCCACTGATCGTGGAGAACTTGTGGGTGTTCCTGGCCGAAAGGGTTATCAGGATCCAACCCCATACAATATGGTTTTTGTCCCCATGGGATCATTCAACATGGGTAGCAACGACCAGGATATAGCCCATTCGATAAACGCACCCACAAAAACTGTTTCCGTTGATGCGTTCTGGATGGATCAAACCGAGATCACCAACAATCAGTATCGGCAATTCGTCTTTTATGTTAGAGACTCAATTGCACGAAGATTGCTAAGCCAGCAGATTGATGATTATGCCATTGAAGAAGATGAGTTTGGCAATATCATTGACCCTCCTGTGCTAAACTGGGAAATTCCCATCGATCATCAAGATGAAGAACAGCAAGAGATCTTAAGAGAAATGTACTACACAAAGGAAGAAAGTTTTTACTTCCGCAAGGAGATTGACACCCGTAAGCTAAACTATGAGTTTTTCTGGATTGATCTACAGCAAGCTGCAAAAAAGAAGAATCGCTGGAACTTTGAAACCGGATCGTACGAAGAAAATGCTGAGGTTATTAACCAAATGGGAGTTCCTGTTAGGGTTACCAATCGCTCTTCATTCATCATTCGTGATAAAGTAAACGTATACCCCGATACCCTTTCGTGGATAAGCGATTTTAGCTACTCGTATAACGAACCATACGCTACGCACTATTTTTGGCATCCATCCTACGATAACTACCCTGTTGTTGGTGTTTCGTGGCGCCAAGCCTATGCATTTACCATCTGGAGAACTCAGTACCTAAATAAATTTCTTGCTAGCAGTGGGTATTCATTTGTTGCCGATTATCGCTTACCAAGCGAAGCAGAATGGGAATATGCTGCCCGAGGCGGACTTGATCACGGTATGTTTCCTTGGGGAGGTCCATACACCAGAAACTCTGAAGGCTGCTTCCTTGCGAACTTTAAGCCTTTGAGGGGTAATTATGTTGACGATGGTGGTTTTATTACTCTTCCCGTTGGTAGTTACGAACCAAATGACTACGGTCTCTACGACATGTCTGGAAACGTATCGGAATGGACTGCCAACGCATTTGATGAAAGCGCTTACATGTTTATGCATGACATGAACCCTGATTATAAATACAACGCAAAACCAAATGATCCACCAGCGCTTAAGCGTAAAGTTGTTAGAGGCGGTAGCTGGAAGGATATTGGATATTTCCTTCAGGTAGGAACCCGAACTTTTGAATATCAGGATAGTGCAACAACACACATTGGATTTAGGTGTGTAAGAACTTATACGGGAGCAAAATAACCCTAGAAAAAAATAACCTAAAGTTTAATCTTAACTCAATCATCGCAATGGGATTCAATATATCCGAAATCGTACAAGGGGAAAAATGGAGAATCTTCATGAAGTACCTTTATGCTTGGGGAGCATCTCTGGTTCTTTTAGGAGCCCTCTTCAAATTGCAGTATTGGCCAGGAGCAGGTACCATGCTAACAATTGGTATGACTACCGAGGTAATAATCTTCTTCTTCTCGGCGTTTGAACCCATTCACGATGAAGTGGACTGGACTCTAGTTTATCCCGAACTTGCTGGAATGACTGATGAGGAAGAACTTCGAAAGTATAGAAGAGGATCTGGCCTTGAGGGAGTAAACTCAGAAGATTTAAAAGAAATTATAACCAGCGTTATGGCTGCCACAGGTGCTGGTCAAATTCCTCAAGCATCCAGTGAGGGCACAGCCCAACCAGCCTACGTTGCATCTGGCGGTGGTGGAATGGTTTTCACCGAGAAGTTTAATCAAATGCTTGAAAAAGCCGAAATTGGGCCTGAACTTTTTGATAAAATTAGCAAGGGGCTATACAAGCTAAGCGATACTACCTCTAAACTATCCGATATTAGCGATGCAGCATCTGCTTCAACCGCTTTTGCTCAGAATATGAAAAAAGCCAGCGACTCGGTTAGCAGTTTTTCGGATGGCTATCAAAACAGCGGACAGGTATTAAACGAATCAATGAATATCCTATCGGAAAGTTTCCAAAAGACCGCGGGTACAGTCTCCGAAAGTGGTCAAAACTTTATGGGTGGCGTTGAGCGTTCGGTTGGCAATCTCGAAGAACAGCTTTCCCAAGCTGGCGAAACCGTTAAGGAAAGGATTGTTCAGTCGGGAAGCGATGTTGCCAGTCAAATTAGCTCGGCAGCAGGCAACCTAGTAAATACTTATACACAAATGGCCGAGGCTATGAAAGCCAATGGCGATGTGGTATCTGAAGGAAGCAATGGATATCAGGAGCAGCTTGAACGACTTAATAAGAACATGGCTGCTCTAAATGCCGCACATGAATTACACCTTCAGGGAACATCGGAAAAGCTTAAGCAATCGCAAGAAGTATACTCTGGTGTTGAAGGTATGATGAAAAAGCTGAAAACCTCAATTGACGAAACCGAGAAGTATGCTGATTCAATAGCAAAGCTTAACCAAAATATCGCATCGTTAAATACCATTTATGGCAATATGCTATCAGCCATGAATGTTATGTCGAACAATGCTTAATGTTGAATTTGTAGCAACAACGCTTTATGGGTCACGGTAAAGAAACGCCAAGACAGAAAATGATAGGTATGATGTACCTAGTACTTACGGCAATGCTTGCGTTAAACGTGTCGGCAACAGTACTAGATGCCTTTGTACTTGTTGATTCTGGTCTGTCACAAACAGCAAAAAGCTTCTCTGTAAAAAATGAGCGTCTGTATAACCAAATGGATAACGCCCATACAGTTAACCCTAAAAAAGTTGGCCCTTGGAAAGAAATAACCGATGAGATACGAGAAAAAACCGTTGAACTCATTGATTATATCCAAGATTTAAAGGTTTTAGCGGTTGTAACTGCAGAAGAGGAAACATCTCCTGCTTTAGTTGGCGAGAAAGAAATTGATGCAAAAAAAATTAAAGGTAAGGGAGACACTAATATTAGTGGACGTGTTTTCCTCGGCCCTGATGGATCATCGGGCAAGGCAACTGACCTGAAAAATAAAATTGTTGAGTATAGAGAGTATATGCAAGGATTAGTCGATCCAGAAATTGCTGGACAGCTAATTCAATCTATCAATAATTTGCTTAATACTGACGATCCTCCTCCATCTCCTGATGGAACTCCTCATACTTGGGAGTCGACTCGATTTGATCATATCCCATTAGTTGCCGTATTCCCTCAGCTAACTAAGGTACAACTTGACGTGCTCAATGTTGAAGCCGAAGTGGTTAGCTATCTACTTCAGCAAGTAGATGCTAGCGACTTTAAAGTAAATAAACTTGATGCTGTAGTTATTCCAAAATCCGACTATGTTATCCAAGGTAACGAGTTTAGCGCAAATATTTTTCTTGCAGCTTCCGATACCACTCAGGTACCTCGTGTATATATAGGCGAGTACGAAACATTCACTACAGAACAAGGATTGGAAGATTTTAGAATGGTTGGTTCATACGAAGAAGTTCCTGTAGAGGGCGGTAAGGGAATTTTTACAAGAAGAGCAACTAGGTTAGGCACAAACAAATGGTCGGGTTTACTTGAGGTAACTGGCCCTGACGGCAATACATTTAGGCGTCCGTTTAACCACGAGTATGAGGTAGCTCAACCAAACGTTGTGGTATCTCCCACAAAAATGAACGTTTTTTATCGTGGTGTTGATAACCCTGTAGACATATCCATTCCTGGAATTTCGATGGATAAGATTACAGCAAACATCGATGGTGGTGGATCAATACGTAGATCGGGAGGTGCTTTTACAGTTATACCTGGTAGAGGTAATATGTGTAACGTAACTGTATTTGCTGAAATTGAAGGAAACAGGAGAAGAATGGGAACTCGTGAGTTTAGAGTTCGCGATGTGCCCGACCCAATTCCTGGTGTAAGGGGTGTTGGTTCTCGAATAGTTAATAAAAACGAACTAGCAGCATCATTAGCTGTTGAAGCACGAATGCCTGAAAGTTTTGACTTTGACCTTTCATTTAGCATTACAGGCTTTACCGTAATGGCTACTGTTGGAGGATTCACTAGAACTGCAGTATCAAACAATCAGCTTATAACCGATGATCAACGTAGGCTTTTTGATGGTTTACGAAGCGGCCAAACCGTTAACATAATTGATATTACCGCTGTTGGCCCCGATGGTAAAACACGTAACTTGAATGATATAGTATACCGAATAAGATAACACTTTCGACTATGAAAAGAATAGCTTTTTTTCTACTTAGCGGATCGCTGCTCCTAACCTTCTCCTTATCTAGTATGGCTCAGAGAGAAATGAAGGAGCCTCTAGTTAACGATGGAATTTATGAAAGAGAAACAATTAAGCAGCGTATCCCAATCCCCTATCCTCACTTGCGGGAAGCCGATATGATGTGGACAAGAAGGATATGGCGTATTGTTGACTTAAGGGAAAGAATGAATCATCCCTTGTACTTTCCAACAACACGTATGCACGACAGGTCTAGCCTAACGCAACGTTTAATGGATGCCATTAAGTACAACGAGATTAATGCATACGATCCTGATGTTGACGATGAGTTTTCAGCGTTAATATCATATGATCAAATTCTAACAAAGTTAGAGGCTCAGGATACAGAAAGGCAAGATGTTAGCCCAACAACTGGCCGCGATACAACAATTATCATCCCTGGTAGTATTAATTGGAGCGAGATTAGAGAGCTTGAAATAAAAGAAGAGTGGTTCTTCGACAAGCAGCACTCAACCATGCAGGTTCGGATTATTGGTATTTGCCCAATTAGAGTGTATACTCGTTATGCACAAGGTCAGGATGATTTGGACATGGGTGGCGACCTGTTAAAAATGAGACTTTTCTGGGTATACTATCCTCACGCACGAACAGTGCTAGCAAATACTGCTGTATTCAATGATTTTAACGATGCTCAGAGAAATTCGTTTGACGATATCTTCTTCAAAAGAAGGTTTAGCTCTTACATTGTTCAAGAGTCTAACGTATTCAACAATAGAAGGGTTTCTGAATACACATTTGGTGGAATTCCTAACATGCAGGAATCGGAGCGAATTAGAAACGAACTTTTTACCTTCGAACACGATTTGTGGGAATACTAGCCATTATATATTTAAAAGTAAAGGCTGCCGATCGGCAGCCTTTTTTTATACTATAAGGTTATTGTTATATAAACCTATCCCCCTTTTCCACCAACACATCATTCTGATAACGTTTTATCTCCTGCTCATCCTCTTTTCGGCATATCAAAAGAACTCCTTCTGACTCGACAACAATATAACCATCTAACCCTTGCAGTACAACAAGCTTGTTGCTTGGTAGATTTACAATTGAATTGCTAACATCGTAAACCATAGCATTGCTTTTGCCTAAAACATTTCCATGAGCATCTTTTGAGCTGTTCTGATACAAGGAACCCCAAGTTCCTAGGTCGGACCAACCAAACTCTGAGCAAATTACATAAACATTATCTGCTTTCTCTAAAACTCCATAATCAATGGAGATGTTTTTACACTCTGAATATACCGCGCTAATCGCTTCAGCATATTGCTCAGTACCAATTTTATGGAACATTCCCTCAAACAAACCATGTATATCGGGTAGGTATTTACTAAATGCGCTATCTATTGCATTAACTGACCAAATAAAAATGCCTGAATTCCAATAAAACTCCCCTGTTTCAAGGAAAACCCTTGCCAGTTCAAGGTTTGGCTTTTCGGTAAAAGTTTTCACCTTATATAAAGAAGAATTGCTTTTGTCAGCATCGCCTGATACCTGAATGTAACCATACCCAGTTTCGGGGCGACTAGGTTTAATGCCTATGGTAAGCAAAGCATCGTTATTTGCCGAAAAGGCAATTGCTTGTTCAATAATTAGGGAGAATTTATCTGGTTCTAAAACCAGATGATCGCTAGGTGCTACCACAATAATTGCATTTGGATTTTTTTTCCGAATTACCTGATATGCCAACGCTATACATGGTGCCGTATTACGACGCATGGGTTCAAGCAATATCTGTTGCTCTGTTATCTCAGGAAGATGCTCCTGAACCTGATCTTTATAAACCGATCCTGTAACCACGTATATGTTTTGCGAATCGCAAAAGCGATTAATACGCGAAAAGGTCTGCTGAATCAGGGATTTTCCTGTTCCTAATATATCAAGAAATTGCTTTGGCTTATCGGTTCTGCTTAATGGCCAAAATCGGCTACCTATACCTCCTGCCATTATTACGCAGAACACATCTGAACGACTGTAAGAACTACTAGTTTCGCTTTTCATTATAACACTGGTTATTTATTTGCTAGTACCTTGATAAAGATAACGTTTAATGCTGCGTTTTGGTGTTTTCTCAAACTCTTCGGGGTAAAGCTTAATTTTTGCAATCTGACTGTAAGATGGTAGATTTTTGTTTAGCTCATTTCTATTTTCTTCCATTATACCATCTAGTGCGCTTGTTTTCACGCCATCTTTATCGGCCGAATCAAAATCGGGAAATACCAAGGCAACGAGTTTGCCCTCCTGCTCAATTACAAGAGATTCCTGAACATAAGGTAGATTATTGACTATTCCCTCTATTTCCTCTGGGTAAATATTTTGTCCGCTAGGGCCCAGTATCATGTTTTTGCTGCGACCCTTTATGAAAAGATAACCGTCAGCATCAATAATTCCCAAGTCGCCAGTATGAAGCCAGCCATCAGCATCAATTGCATGTTTAGTAGCTTCATCGTTTTTATAGTATCCGAGCATAACGTTGGTTCCTTTAACCAGAACCTCACCTACAGTATTCTGTGGATCATCCGAATCAATTTTAACCTCCATATTAACCACTGCTTTACCTGCGGAATAAAGCTTAGTCGATTTCCATGAGTCGTAGGTAATTATGGGACCACATTCGGTCATTCCATATCCAACTGTATAGCGGAAACCGATATCGCGAAGGAACGACTCAACCTCGGGATTAAGTGCTGCACCACCAATAATGACCTCGATAAAGTTTCCTCCAAAAATTGCTGTAAGCTTTTTGTTTATCTCTTTCTTAATTCTACGATCGATAATTGGAACCTTAAGCAGCATTTTAAGTGAGGGGCGTTTTAATGCTTCAAGGATATTCTTTTTGTAAATCTTTTCAATAATTAATGGGACAGCAAGTACAACTTTAGGCTTAATCTCGTCAAAGGCTTCGAGAATAATTTTTGGTGATGGGTTTCGCGTAAGGAAATGGATGTGGCAGCCTTTAGTTACCTCGTAAAGAAACTCAAAGGCGGCTCCGTATGCATGCGCCAATGGAAGGATTGAAACTTGTCTGTCGCCAGGCCTTAAGTCAATAACCTCGTCGGCAAAAACCATATTGCTCCATAAGCTTCGGTAGGGAAGCATTACACCTTTTGAGAAGCCTGTTGTGCCGCTAGTGTAGTTAATCACACAAACATTGTTGGGCTTCTCATCTCGGTAAAACTGCACATCATTTGGTGTAAAACCATTTGGATGCCTTTGGTTAAATAGCTCATCAACGCTATTCCTTATTTCGGTAACCGAGAAAGGAGTGTTTTGGTGGAGTATCCCGAATTTGGTAAGCGAAATGATGCATTTAACATTTCGCATTTGCGACTCATCAAGATTTTCCCAAATTGGATCACCGGTAAAGAGTACAACCGAATCGGAATGGTTTACAATGTGGTGTACATTGTCGGGTTTAAAATCGGGCAGAATTGGAACAACCACTGCGCCGTATGTAACAATTGCCAAAAAAGCAACTGCCCAATGCGATGAGTTACGGCCAATTAGCGCAATCTTATCGCCTTTTTCAATTCCTGTTTTCTCGAAGATTATGTGAATTTTCTCAATTTTACGTGCTAGGTCGTAGTAATAAATGGTTGCGCCTTTATAGTCGGAGAATGCAGGTAAATCCCAATTCTGCTTAACACTTTCCTCTATCAGACGAATAAAGCTTTTGTCCATATAAGATTATTAAGCGGCAACGAAGCCATTTTAGAAAACAGCAAAACTACAAATTTTAGGCAATATATCCTTATTATAAATTGCACAGGACTGCCGTTGTGCGTCTTAATCTATTGAGTTTTGCTGTTTTGCTTGTACCTTCTATACGCAAGCACAAAAGCAACTCCTATGAGTAATCCAATTATATTCGAAAGGGTATCTTTGGGATTAAAGGCTCTTTCGGGAACAAGCTGCTGAATAAACTCAATGGCAATTGCCAGTATAAATGAAAACCCAACAAATATCCACCACAGATATGGCCTCTTTTTATCGCCATTGGCTAAAAAGGCAGCTATAGGAAGAACAAAAAAAGCAAAACCATGCAATAAGTAGTCAACTCGGTACGTGTTGGAGTTAACCTCAACTGAAGTAATGCCTGTTGATGGGCAAAAATAAAAGCCAATTAGGGCCAAAACATAAACAATAAAGCCAATGCGGTAAATAAGTTTCATGTGGCAAATATAGCTTCATTTGGTAAAATGGTACTACCTTAGCATTGACTTTACCTATTAAGATGATTTTACTAAATTTGCAGTTCCTTTACGAAAAAAATAAAGAATGAGCCTTCCTGACAAGCGGATTGTAGATTTTATTAACGAGCACCACGTACTAACGCTAGCCACGAGCTTCGACGAGGAGCCATACTGTGCAAACTGCTTTTACGTGTATATGGAGGAGGAGAATAGCCTCGTATTTACATCGGATTACGACACAAAACACATTCAGCAAGCAAGCCATAACATATACGTAGCCGGTAGCATTGTGCTCGAAACAAACGTTATAGGTAAAATTCAAGGCGTACAGTTTCAGGGAATAATTAGCGAACCAAGTGCAGAACTCCACGAAAAGGCTCGAAAAGCCTACCTCAAGCGCTTTCCCATTGCAATGCTAATGAAAACTACACTTTGGGTTGTCGATCTTACCTTCCTAAAATTTACCGATAATAGGCTAGGCTTCGGGAAAAAGCTCAAGTGGGAAAAAGAGCTAATTGTGAACCCTTTTTTTAGAACCAATCCTGACAAATGATTTTTGTAACCGGCGGCACAGGGCTAATCGGATCGCACTTGCTATACCACCTAACGAGCAACAATAAACAAGTAGTTGCACTGAAGCGTAAGAATAGTAACCTAGCGCTGGTAGAAAAACTATTCAACGCATACTCTCCTGATAAAAAAGATTTATTCAATTCCATTTCGTGGGTCGATGGTGAGATTGAGGATTACCAAACCTTATGCAACGCTGTAAAAGGATGTGATGAGGTGTACCATTGTGCTGCCATTGTTTCGTTCAACGGGAAGGACACAAACCAAATGCTTAATGTAAACGTACAGGGAACTGCAAACATTGTCAACGCGTGCATTGAAATGGGAGTTAAACGGCTTTGCCATGTTAGCTCGGTTGCAGCCATTGGATCGCCAGCGGAAGGAAATTTCGTTGATGAAAACACTCCGTGGGGCAAATCGAAAGGAAAATCGGGATATGCAATAAGCAAATTTCGTTCGGAAATGGAAGTGTGGCGTGGCATTGAGATGGGGCTTAATGCTGTGGTTGTTAACCCAACCGTTGTAGTTGGCCCTGGCCGCTGGGAAAACGGAAGCGGACAAATATTCGGAACTATTGCCAAGGGATTTCCGTTTTACACAACCGGCAAAACAGGTTACGTTGATGTAAGAGATGTGGTAAAAGCAATGATAACTGCCATGCAAAAGGAGATGTGGGGCAAAAGGTTTATTATTAACGGTGAAAACCTCATGCACAAGCAGGTTTTTGAAACCATTGCGCATGAAATGGGTAAGAAACCACCCAGCATAAACGTTACGCCATGGATGAGCGCAATTGCTTGGCGGCTAGCGTGGATTGGCTCAAAATTCAGCGGTAAACCCGCAGCCCTAACTCGCGATACAGCTCGAAGCGGACATGCTACTACCTACTACTCATCAAAACTTGCCGAAAAAGAGCTTGGTATTAAGTTTACACCCATTGCCGATGCCATAGCAAATACTGTCCGCATTGGCCAGCTATAGGCTCCTAAACCTTGCTTGTATTTAAAGTTAACGCTTTGTAAATAAAGTACAAGCCTGCTATTACAAACGGAATGCTTAACCATTGCCCCATGTTTAGGGTCATGTTAGCTTCAAACCCAACCTGAGGTTGCTTAATAAACTCAATTAGGAAGCGTGTGGCAAAAATAAAAATTAGGAATAGCCCGAAAAGCAATCCGGGTTTAGGCTTGGCATTTGACTTAAGGTAAACCCACACCAGAACTATAAAGCCAACCAAGTACGACAACGCTTCGTAAATTTGCGTTGGATGCTTAGGCACGGTTTGGCCATCCTGTTTAAAAACAAAACCCCAAGGTAGGCTAGTTTCAATGCCGTATATCTCCGAGTTCATAAGGTTTCCCAAACGGATAAGAACACCGGCAAGGGCAACGGTTATTACAATACGATCGAGAATGTAAATTAGCGGCCGCTTTGTACGGCGACTAAAAAGGTAAAGCGCAATAATTATCCCTATGGCTGCGCCATGACTTGCTAACCCACCCTGCCAAATTTTTAGTATCTCCAATGGGTTTGCCAGGTAATAGCTAGGCTCGTAAAACAGGCAATGCCCCAATCGAGCGCCCGCAATGGTACCAATTGCCATGTAAATGGTAAGCGTATCGAGGTAGTTTTCCGGAAGACTCTCCTTTTTAACAATACGCTCAAAAATCATGTAGCCAAACAAAAACGAAAGCGCCCAAAGCACCCCATAGTAGCGTATTGAAAGTGGGCCAAGCGAAAATATTTCGGGGTCGATATTCCAAATAATCTGTGATAGTAGCATGCCTAAAATTTTTGGTAATGTAATGCGTAAAAGTATAAAATATTTTACGCTTACAGGCTAATTTTTAGCTAAAGCTATGGTTGCATAGGGTTATAATAAAAATAGGCGGAGCTGTGCTCCGCCTAATAATTTAAGCTATTGTAATAATTAAAACTTATAGCCTACTGATATGCTAATTACTCTATGGCTCTCTTTGTAACCATTTTCTGAGTCGTTAGACATGCTTGCTAAACCAAGGCCGTAGTTCGCTCCTACAGAAATTTGTCCGAACTCAGCGCCAGCACCAATTAGTAAACCATAATCTAAGCGTTTTTGTTGATCTTCATCAGACCCAAACTCAACTGATTGTGAATCTGATAAAGATTCACCATCAGAGGAAAATTCAGACTTATACTTCCCGCTTAAAGCAAATCCCACATATGGTCCAGCAATTACAAAAGCCTTGTTTCCTCCTGCATCAAAACCAACCTTCGCAGTTAAAGGAATGTCTAAATAGAAAATATTGTATTTTGCCTTGTACTCCACGCCTTCTTCCTCTTCACTAATTCTAAACCCTTTTGTATTTAGCATAAGACCTGTTTCAAAAGCAAACATATCGTTTATTGGGAATTCAGCTGTTGCTCCAATGTTAAATCCTAGGTTCATTTTAAGGTCATCCTCGCTGTTATCGTTATCTTTGATAACCATGTTAGAGAGGTTTAAACCTGCTTTAACCCCAAAATTCTGTGCAAACGACTCAGTTGCCATTGTTAACACAAGAATAGCTGCAAAAAGTTTTAAGAAATTTTTCATGGTGTAATAAAATTTTTGTTTTCCTACTCTTAAGGCTTTTCGGTTTCGCCCCTGGTTACAATCCCAAACTAGGAATGGGTTTTTACATTTCAAATTGAAATTAACACTTTTTTTAGAAAACCAAAAAAACGTTTGCTTATTGGGGCATTTTTTTAGACAAATGATTGGTTTAAGAATATGAGTGGGCGCTCCTGTAAAACAAAACATATTTTGTACTTTTGGGCGTATTACTAACCGAAAAAAATGTTGCTATGTTTTCAGGAATTGTTGAAGAGGCCGCAAGGGTTGTCGATATTCAGAAGGAGCAAGAGAATATCCATATTACCCTAAGCTGCTCGTTTGCCAAACACTTAAAAATTGACCAAAGCGTGTCGCACAATGGGGTGTGCCTTACTGTGGTTAAGCAACAGGGCGATACCTATACCGTTACGGCCATTAAGGAAACGTTGGAAAAATCGAACCTTGGCCTACTGCAAATTGGCGATAAGGTAAACCTTGAGCGCAGCATGAAGCTCGAAAGCCTACTCGATGGGCACATGGTACAAGGGCATGTTGACCAAACCGCTGTTTGCACCAAGGTTGAAGAGGCTGATGGTAGCTGGTACTACACCTTTGAGTACGACCCAACCAAAGGCAATATCACAGTCGAAAAAGGATCGGTATCGGTGAACGGCGTTAGCCTAACCGTTGTAAACTCAAAAGAAAAATCGTTTCAAGTTGCCATTATTCCATTTACCTACGAGGTGACTAACTTTCATACGTTTAAGGAAGGAACAGTGGTTAACCTTGAGTTTGACATTGTGGGTAAGTACATCTCAAAAATTTTAAAGCAGTACATTGAGGGTGGTATGCTCGATAAGCTAATTAAAGGGTAAAAGAATAGCTGGCTATGATATCGTCGCCAAAAACCATGTCGGCAATAATATCGGTTGTTGCATCGGCTATTTCGGTAGCTACATGGTTAATTACAACCCCACCCGATGAAACAACGCTTTGGGCTATAGCAGCAATTGGGTTTGTAACTTTTGCTGCTATGTTCTTTCTTAGCCAATTTCTTATCAATCAGTTTATTTTTGAGAAGATAAACCCCATTTACAAAACTATTCAAAGCCTGAATATCTCGCGTAGAGAATTGAAAAAGGATCTGGAGGGAAAAGATATCCTCACCGAGGTAAACCGCGAAGTAGTGCATTGGGCAAACCGAAAAAGCCAAGAGATTGACAAGCTGAGAGAGCTTGAAAACTATCGAAAAGAGTTCCTTGGAAACGTATCGCACGAGCTGAAAACGCCAATTTTTAACATTCAGGGCTACGTGCTAACCCTGCTCGATGGTGCGCTTACCGACCCATCAATAAACAAAAAGTACCTTGAGCGAACGGAAAAAAGCATAAACCGTCTTATTTCTATTGTTGAAGATCTGGAGTCAATCTCCAAACTAGAATCGCGTGTACTGAAACTTAACCTAGAAAAAACCAATATTGTTCAACTTGCAAATGAAGTTTTTGAGGCTCAGGAGATGCGTGCAAAGAAAAGGGGTATTAAGCTAGTCTTCGATCAGGATTACGATACCCCCATATGGGTTAAAGCCGATAAGAAAAGGATTTACCAAGCGCTAACTAATCTTGTGGCAAACTCAATAAACTATGGTAAAGAGGGTGGTCGCACAAAAGTTTCGTTTATGGATATGGGCGAGAATATTTTGGTTGAAGTAAACGATAACGGAATAGGAATTCCAAAAGAGGACATACCTCGCGTATTTGAGCGGTTTTACAGGGTTGATAAAAGCCGATCGAGAGAACAAGGTGGAACAGGGCTGGGTCTGGCTATTGTAAAGCATATAGTTGAAGCTCACGAGCAAACCATAAATGTGCGGAGTAGCCTAAATGAGGGTACTTCATTTGTATTTACGCTTGTAAAGCATAAATCTTCAAAAGGCTAGCCCTTAAAAGGTTCCCAACTTTTAGCCAAGCCGCCAATTCCCGTTTCGCGGTAGGCAACCTGAATATCGCGACCCGTTTCGGCCATTGTTGTAACAGCTTTATCAAACGATATTTTATGCCCCCCGTCGGAGGCCAGTGCGTAAACAGCACACGAGTATGCTTTTGTTGCTGCAATGGCATTTCGCTCAATACAAGGAATTTGTACAAAGCCCAATACCGGATCGCAGGTAAGGCCCAAATTATGCTCCATACCCATTTCGGCAGCATACTCAATTTGTGTAGGCGATCCACCAAGTATTTGAGTAATTGCAGCAGCAGCCATTGCACATGCCGTTCCTATTTCACCTTGGCAACCCACCTCTGCTCCCGAAATGGATGCATTGGTTTTAACCAAATTGGCAATTAGCCCAGCAGTGGCTAAACCTCGTAAAATTTTTGTCTCGCTTAAATGCTCATCACGACTAAGGTAGAAAAGAGCCCCAGGTAGAACACCCGACGAACCACAGGTTGGAGCCGTAACAATGCGTCCTCCTGCTGCATTCTCCTCCGAAACTGCAAGGGCAAAAGCAAATAGCAACCCAATGCTTTTAATGGTGCCATGCTGATTTAATGCTTTTGTATAATGCGACGATGCCCTTCGGGCAAGCTTAATTGGGCCAGGCAAAACGCCCTCATTATCTATACCCCGCTGCACAGTTTCCTTCATGGTTAACCAAACATCGTGGAGGAATTGCCAAATTTCAGCCCCTTCGTTATCCTCTACATACTCCCAAAGCGATTTTCCTTCTTGCTTACACCAAAGTAGAATATCGGACATTTTGTTGTGGCTATAAATTTTTTCGGCGTTAAGCACGCCGTTCTCATCGCGCAAATCGCCCCCACCTATGCTATAAACATCCCATTTTTCAATGGCATTGCCGTCGGGGGTCATAGCCTCGAAACGCATTCCGTTTGGGTGAAGAGGTAATTCCTGCTTATCGTTCCAAACAATTTCCAAATCGTTAGGCATAAATGCCTTTTGCAAAGCATGATCGGTATGGTGCCCTTTACCCGTTAACGAAAGGCTCCCAAACAGCGTAACCTTGAAGCTGTGAGTATCGGGATGGCGCTCCATGAAGATTTCAGCGGCACGAACCGGGCCTATGGTATGGCTACTCGATGGGCCAAAGCCCATTTTGTATATCTCCTTAATTGTTTGCATAGAATTATGTGGTATAATAGGTAGCAAAGATACAAAAAAGCGCTTGGCTACTACTATACCAAACGCTTAATGAGAATTAGGTAATTCGGGATTTAGCAGCCTCCTCGAGGTGCTGCAGGCTCTTCAATATCAACATCCGCAGTATTTGTTGCTCCATTAATGGGCGAACCTGCTGGCATTAGCTTGGAATAGTTAAACCTTGCCTGCTCATCGGAATAGAAAAAGAATGAAGGCGTAGGCTTTTGAATAACGTATTTGTTGGCTAGGGCAAATCCGCCTCTGAGGTACTTGAAGTTTTTTGTAAAACCATGGGTGAATAGTATGGATAGCGCATTAACAGCATCAACTTCCTTGTTCCCGTAAATAACTTTTGTAAGCCTTGGGTTATTGTTTATGTACTCAGCATACGTGTCGCTGGTAATTTCACGCAATGGGATGTTTATAGCGTTTGGCAAGTGGTTTTTTTCGTACTCTTCGGGTGTTCTAATATCAACGAGCAATATGTCTGTTTCTTTTAGCTGCAGTGCTTCGTAATACTCAGCCAGCGAAAAGCTATGCTCATTGCTTTGCAACAATTCGAGCTGATTTTGAATAGATATTTTATAGGGCGAAGTAACCACCCTTTTCACCACCATTGCCAGTAATAGTAAACCAACAAAAGCAGTTAAAACTAGGGTTAATATATGTTTCTTCATAACAATTTAGTATTACGTTTAGTGTTTTTGCTAACACCCACCACGAGTCGCGGTAACCACAGGCTCATCAACCACCTGAGGGGTTTTATCCTTAGCCGTTGTTAGCTCTTGCTCTTTAAGTGCCCTTATTGCTTTCTGTCGAAACCTATTGGTAAATGCAACCTCCATTTTTAAGCCAGGGGGCACGGTTGTTTGCAGCGTTTCGAAGAAACCGTTTAATCCTCCCTTAAGCACATATATATTTTCGTACCCCAATCGCTTTGCAATTATCCATGCTTGCTGTGCTTCTGTAGTTCCGTTTGAGTATAGAACAACCTTGTTCTCTTGGTCATTCAGAATATTGTTCCATCTTCGCTGATTAATTGAGCCAAGAGGAATATTAACCGACCCCGGCAACGAAAATTGTGCTGCATCGTGCGAACTACGAACATCAACAAGCACCATGGGGTGATAATCGTTTAGCAGCTTAAAGGCTACCTCGTCGGGGTGAACAAAGTGCTGGTTTGATAAAACACTAGCATTAAGTTCGTCTTTAGCCAGCTCATTAATACCTGTAATTTTTTGAAATGGGGTAAATATTAGCACCACGCCCACAAATAGCGAAAGCAATACAGGAACTGCATAGCTCATGCCTTTTGTGTCGGTTAAACCGCTATCGGGGTTAACCCTCTCCTCTATAAGAGCAGTAACACCAAAGGCAATTAGCGCAACGGCTATCATTAAAAACGCAAACCATCCGGCGGAAATGCCCAAGGAATCGAAAACGAATAATCGACCTAAATTACCGCTTACCGAAAATTCTTGAACCACAGGGAAAAACTCACCGTAAGCAACAATACCTAAAAATATCCCCACAAGAAAAACCATTGCATCAATTTTACCAATAACAGCAGCGGTTACGCTGGTTCCGGGGCAATATCCACCAAAAATAAACCCGAAACCCATAACCACGCCACCAACAATTGCCGGCCAGATAAAAGTGGGGTTAACATAAACAAGCGAAATATCAATCCATCCAAGGTAGTTCAAAATAAACACTCCAACCATTGCTGTAACACCGGCAGTAAAGAACACCCTGAGCACTGTAAAATCGTAGCCGTAAAAAACGCCAGCCAATCGACGCGAAGAGGAGAAACCGGCCGATTCGAGCACGTAACCAAAGGCTATACCGATGAAAAGGGCGAGAAGCAGATCCCATTCCATTCCAATTATTCCTTGAGGTATTAGTGGTCCCATAGTAAAGGGTTAAAGGTTAATGATTAACTAAATCCAAAGCTTACGAAAGAAATATGCAATTGCATAACCAGTTCCGAAGATGAACATCATGGTAATAATGCCGCCAGTTGACATAACAGCCATTCCGCTAAGCGCTGCACCACTTGTACAACCCCTGCCTAGCTGAGCTCCAATTCCAAACAGAACACCTCCAAGCAGGGCAAATCCGAGTCGAGTTCCGGCCTTTACTCTTGGTCCTCGCTCCACTTTAAACTTCATTCGGCCAGAAATAATGCCCGACAAAAGCCCACCAATCAGAACACCAAGCACCTCGATGGATAGCCACGATTTTAGGGGATGAGCATCCCCTGCAAGGTTTGGCCCCCAAAATGAGGATTCGGCTGCATGCTCAGGTGCAACGGCATTAACGGTAACGGTAGCCAAATCTTTAAAAGCACCGCTCGCTCCTAAGCCTCTACCTGCAATAAAAATTGCCATTAAAAGCACCAAACCAAGCAGCACCCCTGCTAAATACGAATTGATGTATTGGGTCTTTTGTTGTTCCATAGTATTGCTTTTTTAATCAATTACAAAACGAGTAACACTAGCATCCACCACGGGGAGAAACGGTAACCTCCTCAACTTCTTTGGTTTCGGTTTTTCTGCTACCAGATGATATGGGATAGTCAAAAATTTCGCTCTCTGTAAAGGCGTTGGGAATACCCTGTTCGAGCATAAAACCGTTCATAAAGCTATTTGCTCCGTAAGTTAGCGTATAGGCTTCGTAGCCAATAAGCCGCAGATATGCAGTTACAAACGAGCTATGCTGCCCCGTAAAACAGTACACAACAACTGGCTTATTTGTAGGGAGCGTATTCAGCTGCTCGGTTCTTTTAAGGGCTTTTTTGGGCTGATACCTTACCGCTTGGGGTATGTGCCCTTTAAGGTATAGGTTTTCGGGCCAGTAGTTTATAATATAAAAGTTGTGTAAAGGATTAAACAGAGTATCGGGAGTTACCGTTACTCCGCTAAATCCATTCGTAAATAGCAATTGCACTCGTTCCCTTAAAATTGCGTAACCCGCTTGCTTTTGAGTTTCAATTACAGGAAACTCACCCGGCTGGTTCATCATTTTCGGATCGGTCTCAAGAAGTTCTGAGTGGCTATTTGATGCCCTTGCTAGCCATTTCTTTTCGGCCGTTGGCTTATGCCATGCGCTGAAACCCCATTTTAGTGCATAAACATTATTGTAGCCTAATAATCGGAGTAATGATGTAGCGTAGGATGCTGTTTGCCCAGCATTGCAAACCATAACAATCTTACTAAAAGCATTTGGGTTGATACTACCCTCAAAGTAGTTAAGCACTTCGGTAAATGCAACGTTAACCGAGTTTGGTATGTGTGCGGCACTAAACTCCTGAGGGCTGCGCATATCAATTACAAGCACATTGCTATCAATCTCTTTGTAGAGTTGGTAAGCAGCAATCATAGCTGGTACTTGGGGGCTATTTATAAAGTCGCCCGAACGTTCAATGTAGGTTACTAACGAATCGAAGGCAACCTTAGGGTCGAGTGACTGTTGCTGGTTGGGTTTGCTATTGCCGCACGAAAATGCAAAAGCCATTAGTACAAGCAGAAAAATTGGCGCTATTCGTTTCATGCTATTCCTTTTTTTCATCATTAACAACTTTTTCCTCTTCATGTTCGTCATGCTCTAAATCTTCCCAACCTGTAATCATGGCCTTAATGGCCGATAATGGTTTGTGCCCAGTAGTTGTTAAGTAAACATGAGCAATAACGAAAGCCACAAGTGCAAAAGCCCCAATAGTATGAATTATTGCAATTAGCTTAAGATTAATAGCATCAACCGACTTAATCTCACCTCCCGATGGGTATTTATAGTAGAGGTATAAAAAGCCAGTAACTATTTGTACCGGTATTGCAAATATTTTTAGTCCAAGGTATACAAGCCTTTGCAATGGATTAAACTTGTTGTAGACTGATTTCTTAGTAGGGTGAGGTGCTCCTCTAAAAATACCTGTAATGTAGTAATCAATTTGTGCCTTAATAAACTTTGATGTAGGAATATACTGCCGCCACTCACCGGTGGTAAAGTGCCAAAAAATGGCGAAAATTATTAGCACAACTAATGCCCAAAGGGCAATATTATGCCATTTTACAGCAGCTTCAAACCCCATTAGGTTATACGATCCGTGGATTTCGAACCCTGTAACCGCTAAAAAAAGTATTAGAAAAGCTTGACTCCAGTGCCAAAACCGTTCAAAAACTTTGTAAACATAGGTTTCTTTAGCCATACCAAATTATTGTTATTTGTTAACTGCTCTTTACCTTCCTTTTTTTGCTGCTTACTGCACGTAAGCTTCCGTGAACCAAAACACCACCAAGTGTACCAAGTACCATTAGGATGCCTATAAGGTCGATTTTTGCGTTTCTATCTCGACCAGGCATATAAAAATCGGTAAGTGATGCTAATCGGGAATTCTGGCGTGAGTGACAATCGACACACGACAGTGAATTCTCCTTTGGCGATACCATGTGCGAAATTGGAAGATACATTTCGGTTTCAACAAATTCCCACTCGCCGCTCCACGGCAATCCGGCAATCCTCATGCCCTCGGTTAGCGATGTCTCCCAATTAAAATCGACCCAAAGGCCGCCTTTGCCCGGTTCTTTGTCCCACAGCTTCGCTTTAAGCACGCGCCTGTAATGAGGATCGAAGGGTTGCTTTCCCCGGTGTATCTTAACAGGCCAAATTTGAGCTTTTGTATCCTTATAATCGCCATACAACGTATTGATTTTAACTGGAAATTCGGTAATGGTATCGCTTACCAACATATGATCGGCCTGTCCGTTAAACCAAACGTACTCGGGTTCAACATCTTTTGCCCAATACGCCGTTCCTTTTATCGATTGGTACGAAATAGTTCCCGTTGAGTCCATCATTTGGTAGGGCTCGCCATCCTGAAGGTCGCATGCTGTTGACCAGTCCCAGTACATTTTTGTTGGATTAACCTTGGCGTAGGTTGGGATATGACAGGTTTGGCAGGCCACCTTTACGGTATGCTCGTTAAGCTTACTTTGCGCATGAGGTGCTGCTCCATGGCACTCGGTACATGTTGCCCTATTATAATCGTTTGAGGCTGTTCCGTAGTAGCGGCCATTCATTACGTGGTTTTGGGTTTTATGGCAATCAACACAGTTCATGTCCATTCCCTCTTTTGCCATATGAACATCCACGTTTCGGTTTGTGTTGAGCAAGGCCTCTTCGAGGTGTCCGTGCTTAATATTGTTCCCGCCAGCGCTATAAAAGTGGCAATAGCCACAATTGTACTTTTTTGGTTTGCCTACGTTGGCGGTAATGTGCTTATAGTCGGGAGCAAAAGACCCGGTTGTTGGCGGATAGCCAGCCCCACCGCTTGCTTTCTCGTACGTTTGGGTGTTATCGTGGCAAATTAGGCAATCCATGTTTCGCTGTTGAGAAAAATCGAAGGAATCGTCCTCCCAGCCATATCCAGCGTGGCACTTATTGCAAGTTGCTTCGCTCCCCCCAATACCCGTACAAAAATTGTTAACCAGATTTTTTTTACCAAGGTAAACCACACCTCTACCCTCAATGTAAGCCTCACGCTCCCAAAGCCAGTGGTGATTTGTTAGTAGCTCTTCCCCACGCTTGGTATGACACGAGAGGCAGGCTTCAGTTACCTCTTGCGGTTGTTTAAAATCTTTTTGCAACTCGGCAAACTGGCTATGGTCAACAGCCACTAGGGGCTTGTTGTTAACCTCGTGCTTAAGCGCTTCGAGCACTTCGGGGTTCATTTGTTTAGGCTTATCGAGTAGGGCAATAGCGAGGAAAACTTGTGGAACAAGTACTATGGCCACGAAAGGAATTAGCTTTTTTTTCATCAGTTAATGTTTTGTTGCAAACTAAAACTGCATTTAGCAGAGATGAACTAGCTGTTAATGAAATAGAATGTGGCTAATGCTGTTGAAACGAAACTTCCGAATATCTACGAAAAAAACCGAAAGCACAAGCAACCAATACAAATATATCGAAATATATATATGTAATGTTTCGTAATACGGTAAAACTTTGAAAGAAGAAAGAAATTTAGAAAGATTTTAAATATTGATAGTTTTATGTATCAATATTTTATCAATTGAATATCCAAATTATTCGGTACCAAAGCGTATTCGTTTTGCTAGCTTCGATGCAAATACAAAATCGTTCAGCTCCTTGTTGTCGCTCTGGAGTATATCCTCCTTGGTTCCCTCCCACCATTTTTGGCCTTTGTAAATAAAGATAATCTTATCGCCAATACCCATAACGGAGTTCATATCGTGCGTATTTACAATGGTGGTAATGTCGTACTCCTCGGTAATTTCTTTAATAAGCTCATCTATTACAATTGATGTTTTAGGGTCGAGACCCGAGTTTGGCTCATCGCAAAAGAGGTATCGAGGGTTAAGGGCTATGGCACGGGCAATGGCTACGCGTTTTTTCATGCCACCGCTAAGTTCGGATGGATAAAGGTTATTGGAGTCGTCCATGTTAACCCTGTGTAGGCAAAAATTAACCCTTTCGAGCTTTTCGTCAAACGATTTGTTTGTGAACATATCGAGCGGATACATCACGTTCTCCTGCACTGTTGCCGAATCGAAGAGGGCCGAACCCTGAAACAGCATACCAACTTCGCGTCGAAGAAGTTTTTTCTCGTTGAATGAAAGCTTATTAAAGAGCGTGTCGTTATAATAAATTTCGCCTTCGTCAACCTCATGCAACCCAACTATCGATTTCATTAAAACCGTTTTACCCGATCCGCTTTGTCCGATTATCAGGTTTGTTTTACCCTTCTCGAAAATTGCGCTAATACCTTTAAGAACGGTTGTTTCGGCAAATCTTTTAGTTATGTTCTCAATTCGTATCATGATAACAACAGCTGGGTAAGAATAAGGTTAAACAGGAGAACCACAACACTACTATACACTACCGCTTTGGTACTTGAGCTACCCACCTCGAGCGAACCACCGCTAACCGTATAACCGTAAAACGAGGAAATTGAAGTAATGATAAAGGCAAAAACCACTGTTTTAATAATTGCGTAGGTTATGTAGTAAGGAATAAAAACGTATAAAATACCCTCGAGGTACTGTTGAGTTGTAATTACCCCGGTAAAGCTACCAACAGCCCAACCACCAGCAATACCAACAAAAATGCTCATGATGCAAAGAAAAGGATTAAACACCATGGCCGCTACCACCTTTGGAAGAACTAGGTAGCTCGCAGAGTTAACCCCCATAATTTCGAGAGCATCAATTTGCTCGGTAACGCGCATTGTGCCAATTTCGGAGGCAATATTACTGCCAACCTTACCAGCAAGTATTAGCGCCACAATTGTTGATGAGAATTCGAGCAGGATGCTATCGCGTGCAGCAACGCCAATCAGGTAGTTTGGTAAAAGTGGATTCTCAGTATTATATGCTGTTTGAATGGTTATAACCGCACCCATAAACGCCGAAATAATGGCAATAATACCAATTGAGTTAAGCCCAAGCTTTTCAATTTCCTTAACCGTTTCGCGGTAAAAAATCCACCACTTTTCGGGCTTTGTAATTACTTTGCCCAAAAAAAGTATGTACTCACCAATTGTATGAAATAGTCGAATTAGCATGACAGTTCAAAAGTAATAAATTTTGAAGTATACCGGAGATCTTTCAAAACTTTGTTGCGCTAGCATCTGTGTTTCGTCCAAAAAAACCTAACTATGCTAGTTCTTACTCAAAACCGTTTGTAGTTCGACATAAATTGCTTTGCTTTGCTATAACATATCTTTATTCTCTTTTTAACTGCAAAATGCAACACCATGAATACGCTGAAAAAAATAGGCTTAACCGTTGCTATAATAAGCGCAAGCCTTATGCTTTTGGGGCAAAACGTACAACCAAAGCAAAGCGAGCCTAGCCAAATAACCGACAAGCAAATCTCGCTATTTGTTAACGCGCTAGTAGCTGTTATGCCAATTCAGCAACAGGCCGAAAACGATAAGGTTAAGGCTGTGGAAAGTAACGGGCTTACCATTGACGAGTTTAACAAATTATCCCAAAAATTTAGGGCCAAAGGCAAGGAGGGCTCAATTGATGAAAACACGCTGAAAACCTTTGAGCGCATTGCAAAGGAAATTCAAATAATTAAGCAAACAGCACAGATTGAAACGACAAGAGCCATTACAAAAGCAGGCCTTACAACCGAAGAGTATCTTGAAATAATTACAGCATACAATACGGATACTGAAGTTAAAGCGAAGGTTGATAAACTATTGAAAGAGCAATAGTTTAAAAAACTAGTAATATTTCAGCAATTGCTTTATTCAATTTTTCGAATACCAATCTCAATGCTGATTTGCAATATAACAAAGGGGGCTTTCTTAAGAAAGCCCC
>NPID01001246.1_pt4 | contig 39911 bp, 40 predicted proteins | sample 8637491 | NCBI WGS metagenome assembly NPID01 (sample SAMN07420843, study PRJNA396082) | bioreactor metagenome | isolation source: sample BA6 brine-fed electro-methanogenic bioreactor BA | place: Japan: Kochi | collected 2016-06-14 | reverse complement strand
TGGTTGCCGGCAACTTCGGAAGGAGCAGGGGCGTTTCCTTCGTTGAGATCGGCACGGTGGAGAACCTTTCGGAAGGGCCTTTCTGACCGGTTCCCCCTCTTGCCCGGCGGTCAGAAAGCCTTATGTTGTTACAAAATGAGCAGCTGGCAGCAAAGAACCGGGAGGATGACATGGCCGATTTCCCAAGCGACATAGAGATAGCGTCGAGAGCCAAGCCTGAGAGCATAGAGAAGATAGCGGCGAAACTGGGGCTTTCCAGGCAGGATCTGGACCTTTACGGTAACGACAAGGCGAAGGTGCATCTGGATGCCCTGGAGAAAAGGGCCAGGGGAAGGGGCAAGCTCGTTCTGGTCTCGGCGATCACCCCCACCGCCGCCGGAGCGGGGAAGACCACCACCACGATAGGCCTTACCCAGGGGATGAACAGGATCGGCGAGAACGCCTGCTGCGCTGTCAGGGAGCCTTCGCTGGGACCCATCTTCGGAGTCAAGGGCGGAGCCGCCGGGGGAGGATACTCCCAGATCATACCCATGGAGGACATCAACCTTCACTTCACCGGGGACATGCACGCCATTACCTCGGCCAACAACCTCCTGGCCGCCGCCCTGGACAATCACCTCCACCAGGGGAATCCCTCCAGGATGGACCCCAGAACGGTGGGTTTCCGCAGGGTGATGGACATGAACGACAGGTCGCTTCGCGACACCATCATAGGCCTGGGCGGCCGTACCCAGGGAGTTCCCAGGGAGACCGGCTTCGACATAACCGCCGCTTCTGAGATAATGGCCATACTTGCACTCTCCAATGACATGGACGACCTTAAGACCAGGATGGACAGGATCTTCCTGGGCCTCACATACGACAGGGAGCCGGTAACCGCGGCGAAGATAGGTGTGACCGGCGCAATGGCGATGCTTCTCAAGGACGCCATCAAGCCCAACCTCGTGCAGACCCTGGAGGGCAACCCCGCCTTCGTTCACTGCGGCCCCTTCGCCAACATAGCCCACGGCTGCAACTCGCTTTTAGCCACGAAAATGGCCATTGCCTTCTCCGACTGGGCCATAACGGAGGCCGGTTTCGGGTTCGACCTGGGAGCCGAGAAGTTCTTCGACATCAAATGCCAGTACGGCGATCTCTGCCCCTCCCTGGTGGTGCTGGTGGTAACATGCCGCGCTTTGAAGATGCACGGAGGCGTTAAGAGGAAGGAGAGGGGAAACCCCGACCCCGGCGCTGTGGCCAGGGGCCTTCCCAACCTGGAGAAGCACCTGGAGAACATCGCCAAGTTCGGGCTGCCGGCGGTGGTGTGCCTGAACAGGTTCCCCACGGACACCGAAGAGGAGCTGGAAGTGGTTGTCTCGAGGTGCGGAGAACTGGGCGTGCCGGTGGCATCGGGGGAAGGCTTCATGAAGGGCGGAGCGGGAATGGAGGAACTTGCCTCCCTGGTACGGGACAACGCAAGGGACTGCTCAGGGTGCTTCAAGCCCCTCTACCAGTGGGACTGGGATGTGAAGAAGAAGATAGGCACCATAGCCAGGGAGATCTACGGAGCCGAGCACATCGACTACCGTTCCCTGGCGAAGTCTGACCTGCACACCATAGAGAGGCTGGGCTATGACAAGCTGCCTGTGTGCATCGCGAAGACCCAGAAGTCCCTCTCCGACAACCCCCATCTGTTAGGGAGACCCAAGGATTTCGTGGTAACCGTGCGGGAGATAGAGATAGCAGCCGGTGCCGGCTTCCTGGTACCCATCACCGGAGAGATAATGAGGATGCCCGGGCTTCCGAAAAAACCCGCGGCTGAGAAGATGAACGTGGATCCCACCGGACGGGTCACCGGGCTGTTCTGAACACTATGGCCTGAAGAGACTTCGGCGAGTTCCGGCCAGGGCGTCAAGGTGTGCCCTGTGAACCTCCACGCCGGTCCTTTCCCTTGAGAAAAGTCCCCGGACGGTTTCCGCGGTCCTTGCCGTGTCCAGATCATGGCTGTTGTCCAGAACCTTCCTCATCATTGCCGCCAGGTCCCCGGGGCTTCCGGGACGGACGGGAAGGACCCAGTCCCTTTTCCCCTCGAAGGGTTTCAGGGCTGCCTCGGTTGCGACTGACGGGCACCGGCATGAAAGGGCCTCCAGGAGGTCCATGGAGTGGAAGCTGTTCCTGGACGGGTATACGAACCCGCAGCAGGTTTTCAGCATCACCGCCCTTTCCCAGGGCTCCAGGGCTCCCGGGAAGGAGTACGAACCCCATTTCAGCCTCTCCGACGCCAGCTTCCTCATCTCGTGCTTCCATCCCCCTTCCCCTGCAAGGTGAAGGACCGTATCCGGGTAGAAACGCTGTATCCTGGAGAAGGCCTCGATGATGTACTCCACCCCCTCATCCTGACCGAAGTTGGAGTAGTGGAGAAGGTCGCGACTCCTCGTGTTATCCAGCGGAGGGGAGAAAAGGCCGGTGTCCAGCGAGTTCGGTATCCACCTGATGTCTCCGCGTATTCCGTACTTCCTCAGGTCACTTCTTCCGTCAGGGGAAGAGGTGAGTATTACCCTCGCCCCGTTGAAGGCTTCCCTGCTGAGCCTTTTCTCCCTTCTGTCCAGAAGCCTGTGGTGGAAGCCCGACCAGTACTGGCAGGCCACATAGGGTATTCCCAGAAGACGCGCGGTCTTCCCGGCGGGGCTGGCCGCCATATCCTGGGCATGGATAACCTGGGGCAGGCCCCACGACCGCCAAATGGAGAGCAATGCCCGGAGAAGCGTGAACAACCCGGCTGAATGCCTTGAGGACGGGGGGGTGACCACATCGGTGACGCTTACACCTCTGCAGGTGTATCTCCTTATCCTGGGAGCGCCGTAGTCCATTACGCCCCTGCGGACCACCAGGACCATAACGTCCTCATAAAGGGCTGCGGAGAATACCTGTTCCCTTACCAGCTGGCTCTTCTGTGATGCCTTTCCATCCGGTTCGTGATACCAGTAAGGCACATACAGGACCTTCAGCTTCAACCTGACTCCTTCCCTTCAGCCGTGATGATACTCGGAAGGGGTCAGATGAACAATGTGGCGTCGGCGTTCTCGCTTATGGAGGCGAATTCCGCCACCCCGGCCACATCCATGCCGTCCATGAGCTCCTCCCTCTGGAGTCCCATGATGTTCATGCACATCTCGCAGGCAACGAAGCGCACCCCCATTCCCTTGGCCTGCTCGATGAGCTCTGGAAGGGTCTCCACGTTCTTCTTCTTCATCACATGCTTCATCATCGCCGTTCCGGCGCCCATCATGTTCATCTTTGAGAGGGCCAGCCTTTTTGCACTTCCAGGGAGCATCATTCCGAACATCCTGGAAATGGGATCCTTCCTCCCCGGTCTGGAGTTTTCGTTCCTGAAAGCGCTGAGCCCCCAGAATGTGCTGAAAACCGTTACCTCATGGCCCAGGGCGGCGTAGCCGGTGGCTATTATCATCGCGGCCATGGCCTTGTCCAGGTCGTTGCTGAAAAGCACCATAGCCGTGCTCTTGCCAGCCTTTTTCTTTCCTGAGTGCTCCTTCGTTTCTCCTTTCTTCACCATGGCGCTGTAGACTCCTTTTTCGTTCTCCATCGAGAGGAGCTGGTTCCCCGTGGAAGCGCACCAGGCGGGAAGGTCCCCAGCGAACCCCCTGTCCGTTGCGGTTATCCTCATCACATCTCCGGGTTCGAGCTCCTTTGCGGCCCTGGTCACCCTGACTATGGGGCCGGGACACTGCAGACCCGTTGCGTCGATGGTCCTGCAGGGTTCACAGGCCTGCGACAGAGGGGGAGGAGGCGCAGCAGGGATCTCATCGGGGTTCCTGTATGCACCGATTTTCCGGAAGAGGCACCAGGCGGCGTATCCCCCGGAGAGGTTCCTCACACGGTATCCTTTCTGCTTGAGTATACGCTCGGCGGCGTATCCCCTTATGCCCACCGCACAGTAGACCAGGATCTCCCTTTCCAGGGGAAGCTCGCCCATCCTTCCCCTGAGGTCTCCCAGGGGGATGAGAACGCTTCCCGGTATCCTCCCCGTTTCCGCCTCTTCCTCCTCCCTTACATCCAGGAGGAAGGCGTCTTCAGGCATCTCGTCGGGGTATGCCGGTTCCGTAAGCCCCGCCAGTATGTTCCCGGCCACGAACCCTGCGAAGTTCACCGGGTCCTTGGCGCTTCCGAAGGGCGGGGCGTAGCAGAGTTCCAGCTCCTCCAGGTCGTGAACGCTCATTCCGTTCCTTATGGCGGAGGCTACAACATCTATCCTCTTGTCCACTCCATCTTCCCCCACCGCCTGCATGCCCAGTATCCTGCCCTCCGGCGAGAAGAGGAACTTCATGGTCATCATGGCTCCGCCGGGGTAATACGAAGCGTGGCTCACAGGGTGAAGGTATGCCTTCCGGTATTCGATGCCGCATTTCCTCAGGGTCCCTTCGCTGGCCCCGGTACTTCCGGCGGCAAGATGAAAGACCTTGACTATCGAAGTGCCGTAGGTACCCCGGTACTCAGAGTTCCCTCCAAGGGCGTTCTCCGCGGCTATCCTTCCCTGCCGGTTGGCAGGACCCGCAAGGGGCACCTGAACCAGGCAGCCGGTGACGGGGTCTTGCACCATCACCGCATCGCCCACGGCGTAGATGTCCTTAACCGATGTTTCCATCCTGCTGTTGACCATGATGGCGCCATTCCCGGAGGTCTCGATCCCAGCGGATGAGGCCAGCTCGCCGTTGGGCCTTACACCCGCCGCCATTACCGCGAAGTCGGCCCTTATCTCCTCTCCGGTGTCCAGCACCGCCAGAAGTCCGGAAGGATCCCTCCTGAACTCCTTCACCGCTGTGGAGGTGCGCAGGGCGACACCTCCCTCCACCAGGGCTTTCTCCAGGGGAACGGTCATTTCGTCGTCCAGCGGGGGGAGGATGGTCCTCTGCATCTCCACGAGGGTGGTTTCCACCCCGGCCTCGGCAAGGTTCTCCGCAACCTCCACACCTATGAAGCCGCCGCCCACCACCACCGCCCGTCGTCCGGGCTCCATCCTGCCCTTTATGGCGTCCATGTCCGGTATGGTCCAGAGAACGTATACGTCCCTGTCATCGGCTCCCGGGATCGGAGGGGTAACCGGTGAAGAGCCCGGAGAAAGGATCAGCCTGTCGTAGGGTTCAAGGAACTCCCGCCCGGAGGAAAGCTCCCTTACGGAAACGGTGTGCGCATCGGGGTCGATGGAGGTCACCAGGTGCCCTGTCCTTATCTTCACGTTGAACCGCTGGAAGAAGAGTTCAGGGGTCATGAGAAGAAGGCTGTCCCTGGAGGGGATCGTTCCGGAAAGATGATAGGGAAGGCCGCAGTTGGCATAGGAAACGTATCTGCCCCGCTCGAAGACGGTTATCTCAAGGCTTTCGTCCAGTCTCCTTGCCCTGGCCGCGGCGCTGGCCCCTCCGGCGACCCCGCCGACAATGACGAGCTTTTTCATAATTTCTCCCATTTTAGTAGGAAATACTTGAAATACAACAAGATAGAGGGGAGACTATATCACCGGACAAGCGGTGTCGTCTACAGCGTGCCGCTTACGGAGGCGGTAACGTGGGCCCCTTCGCTGGTGGCCCTTCTGAAGACATCGCCGTCTTCGTAGATGGTAACGGTAACCGAACCGGTCTCTCCCCTGTTCCAGGCGGAAAGGTACACATAGTCCCCGGGGTCGGCGGTGAGTGTTATGGACCATGTAAGGGGCATTCCGGTCACCTGGGAGATCCCTCCGTTGAGGTTCTCGTAGGTTATGTCAACCGATTCGGCGGTGCCGGTTACCTCGTACCTCACATCGATGGAGGTATCGAAGGGGTTGGAGCAGGAGAGCAGAGCGGCGGCAAGCATTGCTATGGGCAGGGTTCTCATGGGCAGCTCCTTCTTATTATATGTGGAATATAGCAGCCCGAATGATGAATGGAAGCCATGACAGGAAGAGCCGCATTGCTGGTGCTCGTTGTTTCAGCCCTGGGAACAGCGGATACCTCCTTCTGGAGATACCTGGACCTGACCCCGGCAATGGAGGTGCTGCCCCGTGGAGAACTCGCCCCTGAGATCGCTCTGGACATTCGTCATTACAGGCTGGAGATCACTGGGGACTCAACCGTCATCTCGGGTTACGCAGGGGACGAACCGGTGGAGGTCCTGGGTATCGCCCACGAGATAACCATAGTCGAAAGTGGCGACTCCACGCTCTGGTCAGCGGGAGAACCGCTCTGCCTCATCCTGAGGGATTCGCTGGGAAGACCAGTGAGAATGGTTTCCCGGGGAACCTTTCCCGGTCACGAGGTCATAACCTGGGAATGGGAGGAAGACCGAACCGTTACGGTTCGCTATCCGGATAGTTCCGGCAATCCGCTTCCGATCAAGCTGAAGCCCGTCTACACCGGCGCCGCCGCTGCGCTTAACGAACACGGGGAACTGGTGGAGCACTATTTCCTCTCCGTTCCCGCATGGGGATTCAGATACGTGCTCGACAGCCCGGGGAGGGCTCTGTCCGTCCAGGCGGTGGATACCGCCGGGAACCCCGTGCCGTCGTCCGAGGGAATATGGGAAAAAAGGTACGGTTATGATGACCTGGGGAACACCTTCTTCACCGCTTTCGTCGACTCTGCTGGAAACCTGCTTCCCGGGGATTACGCGCTTCCGGACACGGGGAACTGGGAGTTCGGCCCCCGCGGCGTGGTAATCAACGCGCATGGGACAGCATACGTTCTCAGGGAATACGACGATGAGTGCCTGTACATATCCGAAACCAGTATTGGGGTATCCGGAACACCGGTCGCCGACGGGCAGGGAAGGGTGACCACCCTCTTCCAGAGGGAGGAGCATGGCGGCATAACTGAGTGCATGTGGTACGATGATGACCATCTACCTGTGGAGGTTGCCGGGATCTGGCGCACCAGCAGGATCTACGACGACCGCGGCCGGGTTATCGAGACCTCCACCTTCGATGCGGATAACAGGCTTGCCGAGTTCACCGGGGGGTTCGCGATTACACGGTTCTCCTACCATCCCCACGGCGGGGTTGCCCTGATAAGCTATTACGACTCGAGGAACGAACCGGTGATGAACACCCTCTGGGGCTGCCACGCCAGGGATCACCGGTATGATGAGACCGATCAGCTCCTGGAGGTCAGGTATCTCGACACCGAGTACCGCCAGGTGAACAACACCGCGGGATATGCCAGGGTAGTTTTCCAGAGGGGGCCCGACGGGATAGTCGAGGTGTACTACGATTCCTCCGGGGAAATGCTCCTACAGGACTGAAGTGATGTTGAGCCAGGAGGTTCCGTCCCTGCCAAGCCCGTCGGAGGTGATCTTCAGCTCAACGGTCCTGAACCCGCCCTTCTCGATCGCCTTCTTCCACCATCCCGGGGAACGGAGGGTGTAGGTCCTGGGGTCGGGGGACCTTCCTTCCTCCCTTTCGGTGCAGACCGAGATGAACAGTATGCCTCCGGGTTCGCTTATCCTTTCAAGCAGACCGATGGTCTCGGCTATGTCCGCCGGAGACAGGTGCATAAGGGTGGCAATGGAGTAGATGCCCGAGAATCTTTCACCCGCCGCCACCAGTTTCTCCAGACCGATGGGCAGCACCAGTTCCCCGAGGACATCTTTCAGCTCCGGATGCAGCCTTCCCGCCTCCCTGAGGAATTCGGGGCTTGCGTCGGTGGCCCTCAGTGAGCCTATGTTCCCGTTCCTCTGGAGGAAGGCGGCATCCCTTCCGGAGCCGCATCCCAGTTCGATGACGCTTCTGCGGCGCTCCATTGCGTCCCGCAGGTCCATCTGAAGCTTCTGAACACTTGCCGATTCGTATCTCAGCGCAAGGTCCATTGCCTTCTTCCTGTAGTACATGACAGTGGATTCGATGTCCACCTTCATTCTCCATCCCCTTCCACCGGAATTCGGGGAATACCCTTGGGTATCTGCACCAGAACTTCGTAGTTAAGATACTGCGAAAGGGCGGAGAAGGAACTGACGGTTATCTCCCTGTTCTTCTGGTGGCCTATTATCACCACTTCGTCCCCTCTCGCTACCCCTGGGATGTCGGTAACGTCGGCCATGAGCATGTTCATGTTCACCACGCCGGAAACGGCGGCCCTGCATCCGTTGATCAGTACGTAGCCGCAGTTGCTCAGGTCCCTGGAGAACCCGTGGGAGTACCCGATGGGAACCGCCGCGAACCTGCTTCTAACCGTTGTGAGGCATGAGTTCCCATAACCCACGAAGTTGCCCGGCTCCACTGTGTGGAGGGACATCACGCTGGTCTTCCAGCTCATCACCCTCTTCAGGGGCGAGGGTGCCTTGCTGGGATCCTCGTCTTCACCGGAACAGGAGTAGTTCAGAAGGTAGTTCATCTTGGTCTCGCTTGTGGGCCAGAAGCCGTACAGGGCGATTCCCGTTCTCACCATGTCCATCCTGGTCTCCGGGTAGGTCAGCGCCGCGGCGGAACAGGCGGTGTGTCTGATGCCGGTCTTCATCCCCAGGGAAACCATGTATTCGCAGAGGTCGTTGTAACGCTGGATCTGCTTCTGGATCCTGTAGTAGTTCGCGATCGATTCCGCCCCGGCGTAGTGGGTGGCGGTTCCCTCCACCTTTATCTTACCGCCTGAGCCGGCGATGATGGAAGCCGCTTCGGGAAGCTCATCCCTTCGAAGCCCCGTTCTGTGGAAACCTGTTTCCAGCTCCAGGTGGACCCTTGCCTCCAGGCCGGTTTCCTTCACCGCCGCCGCCGCAGCCCTGAGCCTGTCAAGGCAGGTTGCGTAGAAGGATATGCGGTTGCTCATTGCCCATGGCATGGCTTCGTCGGCTATGTAGCCCATTATCATTATCTNNGCTCTCCGGGCGGGAGGCTTCCAGGGCGGCTGCGGCCTCGTCGGAGGAGAAAACGGAGAAGTGGTTTACTCCCGCTTTCTCCGCCAGGGGGACCATTTCCCTTATCCCATGCCCGTAGGCATTGCCCTTCACGACGAAGGAGAGCTTTCTCTCCCTCCCGATGAGCTGCTGCATGAAATCTATGTTCGATCTGAGATTCTCACCGCTGAGTTCTATTCTCGAAGAGTGCAGTTCGCTTTCCGTCAAGTGCCGTTAATCCTTTCGATCATGGTCATGTACAGTTTTGTTCCCATGGGGATGAGTTCGTCGGGGAAATCGTAGGAGGGGTCGTGGAGGGGCGGGCTGCCTGTTCCTGAACCCAGCCCGAACAGGGCTCCTTTATACCTGCCGGTGAAGTGCCCGAAGTCCTCAGACCAGGGGAAGGGCTTCTCCAGTGCGACCGTTGCCAGACCAAGGGATGCAGCTGCGTCCCTGACCACTGAATCGGCCTCAGGGGAGTTCACCGTGGGCGGGAACTCCTCGGTCCATGATATCCTGTGCTTGAGTCGGTGGGCGTCAGCGGTCTGTGCCGCCAGTTCCTCCGCCTTCCGGGAGATGCTTTCCAGCTGCTTGTTCCCTGGAGCCCGGAGCGTTGCCATCACCACCGCCCTCTCAGGCGAGGTTCCGAAGGCTCTTTCTCCGATTACAGCATGTATAACGGTGGCCACTGTGCCACTTGAGTGATCTGACATTTCCTCCAGCAGCGGGATGAGGGCCGCCACGGCCCTGGACGGGCTCACTCCCAGCAGGGGTTCCCCGGCGTGGGAACTCCTCCCGGTGAGCTCCACGATGAAACCCCTGGATCCCTGGGCGAATGGACCGGGGGAGGTTACCACGGTGCCCAGGGGGAATCCTGGAAGGTTGTGGAGGGCAAAGGCGTAATCGGGATCATAAGCGCTGAAAGCGCTGTCGGATAGAACAGCGGCGGCTCCGCTTCCGGTTTCCTCCGCCGGCTGGAAGAGCAGGAGTACCGAACCCCTTTCCGGCGGATCCTTCGAGAGGGTCCGCGCAACCCCGGCCATTATGGACATGTGGCCGTCGTGGCCGCATTTGTGTGAAACCCCGGGGTTTTCGGACCTGTATGGAAGGTTCGGGGCCTCCTCCACGGGAACGCCGTCCATGTCGCACCTGAGGAGGATGCATGGGCCCGGAACGGTTCCCCGGTATTCGCAGAGGATGCCGTTTCCCCCAAGGCCCGTTATCAGCGAGTCCGGCCCGCAGCCCTGAAGGAATTCCTCAATTATCTCCCCCGTGTGAACTTCATTGCCTGAAAGCTCGGCGGCACGGTGGAGGGAGTGTCGCAGTTCGATCAGTTCAGATTTCATTGTACTCAATTTACCGGAAAACCGGGCCATGTCAACCACGTAACGCCGTTATCAGCCCTCGAAATACTCGTATGCGTCTATCAGGTCCAGGTACACCCCATCGAATCCGGCGTCCAGTATCCTCTGCAGATAAGAGTCTTCGTTCCCGAAGATGATGTCCTTCCACTGCTGATCCCAGTACTCCACCTTGTAGTTCCCCGGCCATTCCGGGTTCTCCTGGCCAAGCCAGGAGGGGGGCGAGGAGCTCCAGTCAGGATTCCAGTAATACCGGTAGTCCTCCGCTTCCCCTATGCTCATGTAGCATATGAGGAGCCTTTCTCCGCCGCAGGCCTTGTTCCTTATCTGGTCAAGGTCCGCCTGGGTGAACTGCTCCCCGTCGTGGAAAAGGTCCAGTATCACAAGATCGTAGGATGTTTCCGAAACAGCACTGAGCAACTCCTGCCGGGTGGGGTAGTTCTCGCCGTTTATAAGGTAGAGGAAGTTGGCGGCCTGGGAGATCGAGTTAACATCTGAAGAGTTCATGTTCCAGGGCTGTTCGGGATAGCCCGGAATAGAGTTCAGGTCGCGCTGGTCGGCGGCGAAGGAGATGAACCCGTAGCCTTCACAGGTCTCGTAGGAGTCGATAACGCGGTCGGGGGTCCAGCAGTAGTCGGTTGCCAGCACCTCTATCCCGTTATCCTCCATAAGCAGGCAGAGGTCCCTCATGTGATCGGAATCCATCGATGGGGTAGGCTGATCGTCCGACACATAGCCGTAGAACATGTCTTCCCTGCCTGCGGCGTCCAGGGCCGCCAGGTAAGCGGAGGAGAGAGGACCGTCGGGGTCACCGTTCTCCGTTGCCAGTTCCTGCCCGTTCTGGGGAATGATGATGAATCCCGGTTCTCCCTGCTTCGCCCACTGGGAAAGCTCCGTTACGAAAGCTCTCATCTCCTGCCTGTAAAAGCTGTCCTCCGCGGAGGGTCCCGATGTGTCACCCGAGGAGCATGAAGCGGCAAGAAGGACCAGGAATACCGAGAACGAAACTGCTTTCACCGCAGCATCACCAGACGGCGGGAGGTTTCGCCGCCTGGGGACCTGAGCCTCAGTATGTAAACACCCGCGGCGGTTCCCCGGGGAGTCCAGGAGACGGTTTCCTCCCCGGAGACTTCGGTCCCGTTCAGCAGGCGGTCAACGAGTCTTCCTGAGAGATCGTATACATCCAGGCTCACCTGGGAGCAGCTGCCTGCAACGGTGATCGATGCCATACCCCGGGAAGGATTGGGAGATACGGATACGGTCACCGGCCCGGAGCCCTGTGCTTCGCCAACGCCCATGAACTGCCCCATGCCGCCGTCGAGCATGATGTTCTGGGCGTAGATGCCCCCATTGTCGTTCCTCTTGTCGGTCCAGGCCAGGATGAGGCTGCTGTCGTGACCGTAGCAGGGAAAAGGATCGTCCTTTTCCCCAAGGCTCCCCGCCGAGAGCGTAACCGGACCCCAGACAACACTTCCCTGGAAGTCGAGCCGCATGGCCCTCAAAGCTGAGGCACCGGAGCCTGAAAGATAAGTAACGTATATCCCCGATGGATCGACGGAAGCGCCTGCGAAGGATATCTGCTCACCCCCCAGCGGTATCAGTTCGAGACCGCCGTCGGTCCACTGTCTGATGCCGGAGGCGTCGAACTTCTGGCCGTAGAGGCCCCACTGGTCCTGATTACCGTTGGTCTCGGTCCAGAACACGAAGCAGTCCTCCGTTGCGGGGTCGATGCCGGCGGAGGGCGACATGTGGAGCCTGTCGGTGGAGTTGGTGGAAGCCTGGGCCCCTCCGAAGGGGTAAAGGGCGTTGCCCTGGTCATCCAGGTGCTGCACCCATACGTTGAAATCAGAGAGCGAAGGAGAGTCGTACCATGAGCATACCGCGCCCCCGGATCCATCCGGGATCATGGCCGGGAAGGTCCATGGCGTAATTGCCCCTCCGTCATATATAAGTACCGGGGTATCCCCCCAGATCCCGCTGCCGTTCACATCGAACATGTCGGCGTAGAGATGGGTCACCGTCATGGGGTAGCTGCCGGTGGAGCGCTTCCACATCACAATGGCGCTGTCGGCGCCTGAGGGGACCACCACAGGGGAGGACAGGTCCGCCGAGGGATCCGACAGCGTTATCCCCCATTCCCCCCAGAGGGGAGTGCCCTCCGGTGACAGTTTCTGCATCACCACAGACACCTGTGAGGTTTCCTTCGTCCAGGCGAAAATGCAGTTCCCTTCGCCTGTGACCGCCACCACCGGGCTGGCCTCGAAGCTGGACTGGGAGGTGTCGGAAAGGCAGATACCTTGGCTTCCCCAGAGAAAATCACCGGTTCCGCTCACCATGTAGGCCGAAACATCGAGTTCACCTTCTTCGTTCCGCTGATCGGAGAACACGATCACGGCGTTGTCCTCGCCGTCCACCGCCATGCCGTAATCGGTGATCCAGCTCTGCTGAGGCAGGTCGCTGACCAGGATGCCCCCATCGGGGAACTGGGGATTACCCTGATAGTCAAGTCGCTGCAGATAAACGCAGTAGCTTCCGGACCGCTGGTCGAACCAGGAGATGAAGCACCCTCCGTCGGAGGTGGACGCGATCTTCGGCAGGACCTGTTCTCCGGTCAGGTCGCATATCTGGAGGTTGGCGGTGGAGTCGGGGCTCCACTGGGCCTGGGCTGTAGAGACCAATGCCAGTAACACCAGAGCCGCTCTGCTCCACATGTCGTTCCTCCTTCAGTTTTCCGGGTAGCTCTCCCTTATCTCCCTTAGAACGGGAAGCTGGGCCATGAAATGCTCCTTCAGGCCCGGATCGAACTTCGATCCGAACATCGACTCCATCTCCATTGTGACCTTCTCGTCGGGCCAGGGTTCCTTGTACACCCTTTTCGAACTCAGTGCGTCGAACACATCAGCTACCGAGGTGATCCTGGCCATGAAGGGAATGTCCCTTCCCGCCAGACCCCTGGGATACCCGGACCCGTCCCAGTTCTCATGGTGGCAGTTGGCTATGTCCATGGCCATCTCGTCGAACTCCGATTCGCAGTTGCGAAGGATATCGGCTCCAATGCTGCAGTGGGCCTCCATGGCCCGGCGCTCCTGGTCGGAGAGGGGTTCCGGTTTTTTCAGAATGGCGTCGGATATGCCGGTCTTCCCCACGTCGTGGAGCATGGCGGCCATGCGGAGAACGTCCCTGGTCATCATCTTCTCCCGGCTTCCGAAACCGTTCTGCCTGGCCCAGGCGTCGTAGATGGCAACCGCGTAGCTCCCCACCCTGTTGACATGGGGCCCGGTTTCCTTGGGATCCCTGAGCTCGGTCATGTAGACCATGCGCATCAGAAGGGTCCTGGTGAGCATCGCCCTTTCAAGGGCAAGGGTGGCCATGGAGGCGAAATACTTCGCCATGGGTTCAGTCTCCAGCTGGAAGGGAACGAAACGGCCGTCGCGGTTCCTTGCGTTTATGAGCTGAAGGACCCCGACGACCTTGTGTCTGGAGTTGGTCAGCGGAAGGGTAAGGCATGATGTGGTGGTGTATTCCGAGAGCTGATCGTAGCTGTCATCGAAGGAGTATGGTTCCTCTTCCGGGATCCTGCGCACGTCAGGCAGGTTCAGCACCTCCCCGGTGCAGGCCACATAACCGGAGATGCTCTCCCTGTTCCTGGGAATGGTGAACCTGGTGTAGGGGATCCTCCCGCCTCTTTCAACGATGGTGTCGTTCTGGGAGTGCCTGAAGGCAAGTTCATCGCCCTCGACCGTGTATATGGAACCAGCGTCGGCGTTGGTGAAATACCTTGCCTCGGTGAGTATCTGCTCCAGAAGAATGTCCACGTCGCCGATGTTGATGAGGATGGTTCCGGTGGCCATCATCCTCTCTATCAGTTCCCTCTGATCAGCCCCACTGTTCATCATTGTCCTTCCTGCTCTTCTGCCAGTTGGAAGAATAAGATACCACAGCATATGCGGCCGGGAAAGGGCGGCAGGGCAAGAGGGTCAGCGAACCGCTTCCCCGCTTGTGATCCAGCGTATCCTGGAAGGGTCGTACCTGTCCTGGTAGCCCTTGTCCTCTCCAGGTACCCCCACGGAGATCAGCGCCATGGGAAGAAGGTGCTCCGGAAGGGAAAGAAGCTCCCTTATCCCCTGTATACGCTCCTCCCTTGGGTACACTCCCAGCCAGACGGCGCCCAGACCTGTGTTCACCGCCTCCAGAAGGAGGTTCATCACCGCTGCTGAGCAGTCCTGGGCCAGGTAGCCCGGCAACGGCTGAACCGAGGTGTCGCCTGATACGAGTATCGCCGCCCCGGCGCCGGGGACCATGGAGGCATATGGATGCACCTCCGGCACCCTGGCGAGGGTGTCACGGCATGTGATAGCGGTGAAATGCCATGGCTGGAGGTTCCTGGCTGACGGGGCCTGCATGGCGGACCTGAGCAGCCCTTCGATCTGCTCCCGGGTCACCGGGGCGCCGGTGTACTTCCTTATGCTGCGTCTGTTCCTTATCGCCTCAAGCATTCTGACCTCCCGCCGCCCTTTCCATTATTCGAAGCATTCTTTCCCCGGTGGCGTCCCAGTTGAATCCCCTGGCCCATTCCAGGGCGTTCCTGGAAAGGATCTCCCTTTTACCGGGGTTCTGCAGTATCTCCTCGAGGGCATCCGCCAGGGCTTCCGGATTCTCATGCTCCACCAGTATCCCGGTTTCCCCGTTCTTCACCGAATCCCTGAGCCCGTCGGAGTCGCTGGCGACAACTGGTGTGCCGCAGCAGTTGGCCTCGATCACCGTTAGCCCCCAACCTTCCTTCGCCGAAGGGAACACCGCAACCGATGCCCTCTGGAGCCAGCCCAGCTTCTCCTCCTGGCTTATGAAGCCCGGGAATGCAATGTGGTTCTGAAGACCGAGCTTCCCGGTGAGCAGCTTCAGATGTCTGGAATAGTCGCCCTCTCCGATCACGGTGAGTTTTGCCGGTATCCCCCTGGAGTGGAGCAGTTTCAGTGCGTGCAGCAGATGCTGTACACCCTTGTACTTCTTCAGCCGCCCCACATAGAGAAGCATGTTCTCCATTACGGGCACCCCGGGGTCACGGGTGTAGAAATCCGTGTCTATGCCGCAGGGCACCACTGATATCCTGTTACCGTTTATGCCCCTTCTCACAAGGTCGTCCTTGGTGCTCTGGCTGATGGCCACGAAGGGGCAGCTGGAGTAGATCCCGGGTATGAAGGCCTCCAGGAGGTTCACGTAAAGCGCTTTCGGAAGTGAGACCTCCCTGAACGCCGTTGTGCCGAACAGGTGGGGCACCACCGCCAGCACCGGAGTGGAACTCCACCTTGGGGAGAACACCGGGACCTTGCAGATATCTTCCAGGATCAGGTCGAATGAGTTCAGGTCCAGGGATTCGCAGTACTTCCTGAGGGTGTAGTTGTAGGAATACCATTTCCCGTGGCGGTGTATCTCCACTCCGTCAATCTCTTCCCTCTCAGGGAGCCACTGCACCCTGTGGGAAACATGTATCACCTTGTGACCGGCCCTTGCCGCCCTCTTCAGTATCTCGTGGAGGTGGATCTCCGCGCCGCCCGCCTCGGGATTGCGGGGATCCCGCCAGTTAAGGGCGAGGATCTTCATCTGGCAGCTCCTTTCCGGCGAAAACTCCTATCACCACCCCGGTGAGGGGACCAAGCCGGCTTTTCTCGACCCTGCTCCTCACCTTTCCCCTGAGCCTGTGAACCGGCGGAATGAGAACAGGGCGCAGAGGGAGCTTCACCCCCAGCTTCATCAGCACTTCCCGGAAGATCCTGTAGCCCAGGGACGGTGAGAAGTACCTGGCATACACAGACCAGGGCACCAACCCGCGGCTGCGCAGGTATCTATTGATCCCTGCGGCGGTATACTGGGTCTCCCACCCTGCGAACCAGGCGTTCATGGCTATGAGCACCTTCTTCAGAGCGGTATAGGGGTGGAAAGTCTGGGGAACGTCCACCAGCAGGTTTCCCCCGGGCTTCAGGACCCGGACGCATTCATCCGTTATGCCGTCGGGGTTCCTGAAGTGTTCGAGAACTCCCTGATGGAACACCAGGTCGAAGGAGTCATCCCTGAAGGGAAGGGCGTTGGCGTCACCGCAGACCAGCAGAAGCGCGGCTTCCTGCCTGGCAGCCGCCTCGGCGGCCAGCTTCAGCGCAGGGTGGGAATAGTCCAGAGCCACCGGAACAGCGCCCTCTTCCCCCAGGGAAACGCTGTCCCTTGCCGTGGCAGCGCCCACTTCAAGGGTGAGCTTACCCTCGAGGGAGAGCCTGGAAGCGGTTTCGATCCTGATCCTGTCGTCGTTGTCGTATATCTCCGAGAGATCCCGCTCCCTCTCCCAGAACCTGTCCCAGTGGCCTCTTTCGGATGTTTTCGTCTTCATTCCGTTAATCTACAATACGGGCTTCGAGTTGACCAATCGCCCGGGGGTTGAATATGATACCGGGTAGCCCGGGATATTACTTATCGGTAAGTAAACAAAAGAAAGAGCCCTATGCAGCCCACTCTCAGGAGATTCCAGGAGAGCGATCTGGAGCACCTTCAACGGTGGAGTTCCGCCGTGGGTTCCTACAAGTACATGCAGAAGGTCACTCCTCTGAACTACCATGCTCCGGAAGACCTGAAGAGGTGGGGAACCGACTTCGTATGGTTCGCCATCCTTCTCCACGGCGAAGCCGTGGGCGGCGTATGGGTGGACCGCAGGCGGCCCGGGGACTCCATAGGCATCCTGGGCATCATCATCGGCAGACCCGACATCCTGGGCAGAGGCATCGGAAGGAGGGCCATTGCCACGGCCATTTCCGAAGCTGTGAGTATCATGGGGCTCACCAGAATACGCCTTACAGTGAGACAGGACAACGAGAGGGCCGTAAGGTCCTACATGGGTTCCGGATTCACCGTCAGCGGCAGGGGAACCTCAGTTCTTCCCGACGGGACCCCGGTTCCCTTCTACAGGATGGAGATGGAGGTCTCCCCGGAAGCCCGGGCCATCTAAAGGTCCTTGTTCCCGCTATCTCCCGGTGTTATTTAACCATCCGGGAGGGAACATGAAAATAATCAAAGCTGTTCTTGCGGTCCTGGGAACTCTTGTGGTGTTCCTTGGGCTTGTTTTCGTTATCGGCGGAAGACCTGTGCCGGGCATCGTGATGCTCGTTACCGGAGGGTTGCTGCTCACAGCCGGGCTCAGGAAGCAGAAGACCCGGGATGTGGTGATCAGGCAGGAGCTGGAGCTTTCCGGCGATGTTTCCCTGGAGAACATGAAATGCAGGCAGTGCGGGGGGGCCCTCACTTCCGAGAACGCCTCTGTGAAGGCGGGGACGGTTTTCGTTTCCTGTCCATACTGCCACAGTGAATATCAGCTGGAGGAGGCTCCGAAATGGTAAGATTCATCATGGCGGTCCTCCTGCTGACGGCCTCCGCCGCCCTTTGCCAGAGCTACGGTTTTTCCGTTCCAGAGTTCGAGTGCACGGTGGAGATCAACCGCGACAGGTCACTGGACATTTCCTATGAGATCCTCTTCGAATGTGCCGACGGTTACAGCCCTGTGGACATAGTGGACATAGGGTTTCCCAACGGGGAGTTCAATCCTTCCGACGCCCGGGCCGCCATGGATGGCAGGCCGGTACAGGACATAAGGTACTCAACCTACATAGACAACGGGGTAGAGGTGCATCTGGGGAGCTACTCCGTCCATCCCGGGGAGAGGGGCTGGTTCAGCTTCACCGGAGTGGCCCGGAACATGGTCTTCCTGGACACCGGGGAGGACGACTATGCTTCAATGGAGTTCAGCCCCACATGGTTCGACGGAGGTTCCCTCTTCGGGGTGAGCGACTACAGGGTAACGGTGATCTTCCCGGAGGGGGCACAGCCGGACCTTGTCAGGTATCATGACAGGGCCTTCTCCGAGTCCAGGGTAAACAAGGACGGCAGGGTGGAGTATGTCTGGGAGACCAGAAGGAGGGTGGACTCACCCTTCATCGTCGGTGTGTCCTTTCCGACGGAGCTGGTGGACGGCCCGCTTACCGAGAGGCCGAAGGCTCCACTGATCTCAGGCGAGGCCCTGGTGATAGTTATCGTGTTCGGCTTCGTATTCCTGTTCTTCGCCTTCATCATCTTCATCATAGTGAAGTCCATTATCGACGCGAAGAAGCGCAGGGAGCAGTACCTTCCCCCCAGATTGGGTCTTGAGGGAACCGGGGTCAGGCGGGGGCTCACCGCCCCCATGGCTGCCCTCCTCCTCGAGGAGAAGCTTGACAGGGTCTTCGTCCTTATCCTCTTCGGCCTGCTGAAGAAGGGCGAACTGCAGTTCCAGGATGGTGTGCTCTCCAGGGTGGGGTCAGGACAGGGACTCAGGTCATACGAGAAGAGGCTCATGGAAATGGTACCCGAAGAAGGTCTCGATAAGCCCATCCCCACCGAAGATGTGAAGAAGATCTTCCTGAAGATGATAGATGAGCTTAAGGAAAAGATGGAGGACTACTCCCTCAAGGAGACCAGGGATTACTACAGGAGCATAATAGAGAGCGCCTGGAGGATGGTCTCTGAGGACTCCTCCGCAGAGAGGGCCGGGGAGCTTCTCAGGGACAGGCTGCAGTGGATGCTGGCCGACGGGGCTTTCGACAGCAGGGTGAGGAAGCTGCCTGAGAGCAGGACCACTGTGATACCGCCCTTCATGTACGGCTACATCGCCGGCTCCATGTCGTCATCTTCCGGGGGAATGGGGCTGGCCGAGGCCTGTTCCAGCTTTGCCGGAGCACTGGAAGGCGCGGCCTCCAGGGCGGTCTCAAGCATTACTTCGCTGTCCAGGTCGGTTACAGCGGTAACCAATCCGGTGCCGGTTTCCACCGGCAGGAGCAGCTCCGGGGGCGGATGCGCCTGCGCCTGCGCCTGTGCCGGATGCGCCTGCGCCTGCGCAGGGGGAGGCAGATGATGTTCAGGAACCTGAAGGAAGCAGGAAAGAGGATAACGGAACCTGGTATCCATCACTTCATGAGGGAAGGGCACCGGTTCCACCTCAGGGCGGGGGAATCCGGCCGGGGGCTTCTTACCGTGGACGCCTCCAGGGTCATACACCTGAACCCTGTGGCGGTGGACATGTGCTGGATGATCCTGTCCAGGTGCGGCGAAGCCGAAATGGTTAAGGCCCTCAAAAAGAGGTACAATGTATCGGGCAAAACGGTGAAAGCCGATCTGGAAGCCTTTTCCGGCGTTATGCGCCGGATCATCGAAAAGGGAGCCGGGGATCCAGTGTCTTTCCATGACATGGATGTGAGAGAACCCTTCCAGAGTGATGTGGAAGTCCCGTACAGGATGGACCTCGCCCTCACCTACAGGTGCAATGTCAGCTGCGGGCACTGTTACAACCAGAAAAGGGAGAAGAAGGAGCTTTCCACCGGAGAGTGGAAGGATGTGCTGAAGCGCATATGGGAGCTGGGAATACCCCATGTGATCTTTACCGGCGGGGAAGCCACCCTGAGGGACGACCTGCCGGAGCTGATCGAGTTCGCCGAAACACTGGGAATGGTAACGGGTCTCCTCACCAACGGCGTGAAGCTTGCCGACCGGGAATACCTGGAAGAGCTCATCGACGCCGGTCTGGACCATGTGCAGATCACCCTGGAATCCAGCGACCCTTCGGTTCACAACAGGATGACCGGCGCCGAGAGCTTTGAAGCAACTGTTCAGGCCATAAGGAACTCTCTGGAGGCCGGGCTGCACACCATCACCAACTCCACCATCACCAGGATCAACGCCGACGGAATGGCGGATACGGTGAAGTTCGCCGGGGAGCTTGGTCTTAAGGCTGTGGCGGCCAACGCCGTTATACACAGCGGAAGGGCCCTGGAGGGAGACTACGCGGTGACCCCTGAGAAGCTTGAATCCACCATTCTTCAGATGGAGGAGGAGCTGGACAGACTGGGGATGCGTTTCATCTGGTATTCCCCCACGAGGTATTGCGTGTTCAACCCCATGGAGCTGGAACTGGGCGAGAAGAGGTGCACCGCGGGGGAGTACAACCTCTGCGTGGAACCAGACGGCGAGGTCCTTCCCTGCCAGAGCTGGTACGAATCCGCCGGGAACATACTCACCGACCCCTGGGAATCCATATGGAACGGAGAACTGCTCAGATCGGCAAGGGAAAGGACCTGGGCCGACGATACCTGCAGGGGCTGCGTTCATTTCAGCCTCTGCGGAGGAGGCTGCCCCCTGGAGAAGAAGAATGGCGGACCCTGCCGGGACTCGATGTAAAAGGGATATCCTCAGAAGGATATACGAAAGGCAGTTCCGGGAGACCGCCCAGACCAGGCGGATGATCCTCTCTCTGCTTCCCCTTTCGTCGGTAAAGAGCATCTTCGAACCCGGCTGCGGAACGGGGCTTCTGGGCGGGCAGATCATGTCGCTCACTTCCACCCCCTACCAGGGCATGGACATCGACAGGGGCATTCTCCCCGATGAGGGACCATTCGTTCATGGCGATGCCGCAATGACCCCGCCCGAGGCGGGACTGTACGTTTCCAGCTTTTTCTTCAGCGCGCTGAAGGATCCCGCTGAATGGCTCAGGAGGATCCCAACCGGATACTATGCCGTTCTCTCCGAGTACGACTACGAATCGATCCGGGAGGATCCTCCAGGCAACCTTGCAGAAGGTATTCGGAACGGGCTTCGCAGGGCGGGGCTTCACACAGGGCACGGAGGCCGTCTGGACGGCTATTTTACCGCCGCCGGTTTCCGGAAGCTCTACGGAGGGGATGTGGAAACCTCCTTCCAGCACCCGGACGCTGAGTTCCTTGAGTCCATCGGCATGGAGCCTCCGGATGACGGCACCCTTGTTAGGTGGAGAATGGTATGGGGTGTATGGCAAAGAACACCCTGAATCGGGCGGGGGTCTTCACATTCCTCACCTGGGAGATCAAGCTCTCCGATGCATTCCCCTGGCTTTTCCAGTCCTTCTTTCTCTTCACCGGTCTGGCGCTGCCGGTTTACAGGTTCACCAGGATGAAGGCTACTCCATCCCGTGCTTACCCCTGAGACGCATCGATTCGAACATACCCTGCTGGATCCCGTGGTTGAAGGCCTGCTCATAATCCTCTATGGCCTGCTGGATCCGTCCGGCTCCTTCATGGCATCTGGCCCTGTTGTAGTAGGCATCGCCCTTCCAGTCGTTCCTGTTGTAGAACGCGGCGGCCCTTGAGAAGTCTTCGGCGCCTTCGTCGAACCTCCCCTTTGCAAGATGTATCCTGCCCCGGCTGTAATAGCCCCTGCCGTCGTTGGCCTGGAGATCTATCGCCCTGTTGAAGCTGTCCAGGGCTTCATCCTTCCTGTCCCAGGAATCGTAGAGGTTGCCCAGGGATATCCAGGCATCCTTGTAGTAGGGCAGCATCTCCAGGGCCTTCTTCATGTTCTTCTCGGCCTCCTGATGCATCCCGCCGATCATGTGCTGGTAGTAGCCCAGGTTGTGCAGGCTCTTCGCGGTGTATCTCCAGGCCAGGTCGCCCCGGTGCTCCTTTTCCGCATCGAACATCTCCGCGGCTTTGTGGAAAAGTTCGGAGGCTTTCTGGAGATCTCTTCCGTCGCCGGCTTCCAGACCGGCGGAGAAGAAGTCCATGGCAGTGGTATCTCCGTATACCTGGCGACGGTCCTTCTGGGCCTCGGTGTGTCCCAGGAAATCCGCCCTGCGAAAGTCCTCCACGGCAGCTTCATCCATGCCCAGCTTCATCCTGCACAAGGCCCTGGAGTAGAAAAGGTGACGGGAAAGCGGATCGCGCTCTATAGCCGGATCCAGGACCTTCAGTCCTTCGTCCGGCCTTCCGGACACGGCGTAGAGATTTCCCAGTCTTGCGGGGTAGAGGCTGTTCTCGGGGTCGAGTGCCATTGCTTTACTTATGTCCTGCTCGGCTCGATCATCCTGGGAGTCGTTGTAGAAGTGCCAGCCTCTCTTCATGTAGCATGACGGGTCGTCCGGGGCTCTTTCGATCGCCAGGCCGAACTCCATCTCAGCCTGCTCGTTCATCTTCATGATGCTCAGGCTGTCGGCCAGTTTCAGCCTGGCCTCGAGTTCCTTTTCAGGATTCTCAAAGCCACCCTGAATGGCCTCGCGCATGAGCTCCACCGACCTGTCCCGCTGGTTCTGGGCCCAGCAGTCGTCGGCCAGGGCCATCTTCTCGCCTGCTGTGATCAGAGGGAAGCCGTTGTATTCCAGGATGTAGCCGCACCAGGCATCCCCAGCCTCGGCACCTTTCCTGTAGTCGTGCTCTGCGCCCTCCCTGTTCCCCAGGTTCCATCTGCAGATGCCCCGCTGCTGCCAGGCGAGGGCGTGGGAAGCGTCTTTCTCCACTGCTCTGGAGAAGCACTTCTCGGCTTCTTCACGGTTACCCATGGCGTTTGCCAGCAGGCTTCCCAGCCTGTAATGTGCCTCGGCGGAAGCAGGTTGGATTTCGCATGCCTTCGTCAGGTGTTCCAGGGCCCTGTGGTTGAGCCCCACCCAGTAAAGGGCCCAGCCCAGGTGCATGTGACCCTCAGCCAGGCCGGGGTCCGCTTCCACCGCCTTTTCCCCGTGATAGACCGCGTCGGTGTACTGGGCCTTTCGGAACATGACGTCTGAGCAGATGGCGTGCAGTTCTGCCAGACGCTTTCCCGAATCGGCGGACTCCATCTGCTCCAGGGCCTCCTCGATCACCGGATCCGTGAGCCCCCGTTTCACCATTTCATTGATGATGTCCATCACTTCCCTTCCTTTTAAAATAGCGTTCCATAACATTATAAAGGATATCAGGCATCCAGGGAAGGCGGCCGAATCGGTCTTCATTATGTTAACCGGACAGTATCTGACCTCGAAAGGAAGAACCATGGAAGCCTCAAGCCCCAGCTGCGCAAGTTGCCCTTTCCCTGTGGAGGAGAGACTCTGCAGGAACCCGGAGGGCAAGGGTCCATCCTCATGCCCGGTGCGAATGGAGGACCTTGTGGAGGAGGCAGCCCGGCTCTATGAAGGACCGGAGCTAAGGGAATTCGCACTGCAGGCATCCCTCCAGGAGGCATGCGGCTATTCGGGAAGGGCGCCGGGTAACCATTCCCCGGTTCCCTGCAAGCCCAGGCTGCTTGAAACCGCGGAGTTCGCCGAGAGAATGGGCTACAGGAAGCTGGGGCTGGTCTTCTGCACCGGTCTCAGGAAGGAGGCCGCCGCGGTTGACGGTTTCCTCAGGGACAGGGGTTTCCAGGTGGTGTCCGTGATCTGCAAGGCGGGCAGGATACCTAAGGAGACCATAGGGGTGAAGGACGGCGAGAAGATAGTACCCGGTACCCTTGAGCCCATGTGCAACCCGGTGATGCAGGCACTTGTCCTTAACCGCGCGGGAACCGAGTTCAACATCGTTACCGGGCTCTGCGTGGGCCACGACTCCCTGTTCATGATGCACTCGAAGGCCCCGTGCACGGTGCTGGTGGCCAAGGACAGGACCAGCGCCCACAGCCCCGCGGCGGCCATCTACACCCTTGAAGGATATTCAAGGTACCTGAAGGAACAGAGCTAACCCGGCTTTACCGCCTTGAGGCTGAAGAGCACGGGAATCCTGTTCAGCGGCTCTGGAAGGCGATACTTGCCGTCCTCGCATCTGACCATGCTTTCCAGACCTTTCCAGTGAAGGAAATCGAACTCGTGGAGGAACTCTATGGACAGCCCCGCGCCTGTAAGGGCGCAGAGCACTTCCGAGAGGGTCCACTGGAACTCCCTGGTGGGGTTCTTCACAAGGTAGTCTTCGTCGGAGTAGTCGGGATAGTCCCCGGGCCAGTCGATGTACCCTCCTTTCATGAAGTACCTGTACTTTACCTTCAGGCCATCGGTCTCATCATCGAAAACGTGCATGAAAGGGTGGGATTCCATTAGGTAGAAAGTTCCCCCGGGCTCCAGGTACCTGGCCACGATCCGGCCCCATTCCTCGATATCGGAGATCCAGCAGAGGACACCTATCGAGGTGTATACCAGGTCGAACCTCTCATCGAGAACCTCCGGGAGGTCGAACAGAGCGGTCCTGATGAACCTTGCAGAAATCCCGGTCTTCTTCGAGAGTTCCCGGGCGGCCTTCAGGGATTCTTCGGAGATGTCGATGCCCGTGACCTCCGCGCCCAGCCGGGCAAGGGAGAGGGTGTCGGTCCCGATGTGGCACTGCAGGTGCAGCGCCCTCTTCCCTGAGATGTCGCCGAGCTCCCTGACCTGAACCGGATCCAGGTGATGCCCGCCTTCGAGCAGCGAATCAAGTTCGTATGACCGCAGGTGCACAGGTGCGATCTCGTCCCAGTGCTTCCTGTTGATTTCCTCGGCCTTTCTGTCCCTGGCCATTTTCCTCCCAAAGAAAAGGGACTTATATACTTAACTTCCTAACCCATTCTAGAAGATGCTCAGGCCTGTCCAATATAGCTTTTCCGCGCTGAGATAAGAAAAATGCCCTTTACGGTTCGAATGAGTAGAATTCAAGTGCTCACAAAAACTCATTCACCCAAACCGAAAGGGCATNNGACTTATATACTTAACTCCCTTAGTGGATAGAACGCAAGAAAGCTAAAGACGAGAGGCTACTTGATCCCAGAAGCCGAACAAGAGTTGAACAAAGTAACTGGTGTTTCTTCAACTGAAGTAAGGCTATATCCCTTCTTTTGGATTAAGCCCATTTGAACTAACTCATTGTATTCTTTAAGAAGGTCAGGCACGCCTTCCTCAAGAGTAGCTGAATCTTTCGTATTTGCTATTCCTTTGGAGGAACTAAGATAATCATGAATCTGTTCACAAAGTGAAGGCATCAGATAAACTCCTTCGTGTGAAGAAAACTAGCATAGTTGTTATTCCTAATATAATCAACTACCAAACTATAGTACTCACGAATCAAGCGCTTTCTCTCTGGGTCTTCCTCGAAGTCATCAATCTTGAGTCTTAGTTTTGGATCTGTTCTTAGTGTTCGCATGTTTATTGGGCGTCCGTGAGATTTCCACGTCCTGTTGTTTCCCAGTTCATCGGCTATTTCTTCTGCCCGTTGCTCCTTTTCGGTTAAGGTAACTTCTTGACCTATCTTATCGTGAGAAGTTTCATGGTGAGTCCAGTTTTTGAATTTGTAACTGACCAACCATCTTTTAAGAAGAGTAATTGTTAGTTCTTTTGCTTGTTCATAACTTCTCAAATCAGCGAGATCGAAATCTTTCAAAATCAAGAACTCAGCTTTTGTCAAAGTGTTATCTTTACTTTTTTCAAGAAGTTCATTGACTTTATCGAGATAGCCTAAAGCAGGTACCCATTTCCCGTCTTTGTTTTGAACCTGAGGATCAATTGGACCAAGCACAGAATAATAATCCATCAAGATGTTGTCTCCACTCATGCACCATATCGTTCCCGCGCTATATGCATAGTCAGGTACAATAAAATTGACTTCTGAATAGTGTTTGCGAGTAATACTGACAAACCTTTCCACAACCTGTGCGCTCCCACCTAATGTAGTCAAGATGATATAAAGAGTGCTGTATTCAGGTGCCGAAGTTTTAAGGTTCTCAATAACATTAACAAAAGGGAAGGATAGTCCTTCCTGTAGAGGACCATAATAAAACATGACATTTGCGTTGAAATGAGCTTCAAGATCAACCAGTTTAGAAGTTAGAAGCTCACATATATTTTTGTCAACAGGCATTCGCTCAATCATAGTCCAATATCCTTCTTCTTGAGGTAACACATAATCATGAGGATATTTGTCTGTGTCAAGTACTAGACAAGCCATTCTCTTTAAGCCTCCCTCATAACATTGATATACAAATTGAACCCCATTTCGTTATACACAACCATTTTAGTTTTCTCAAAATCGCCGCCGTTCCATATCAAGAAATGCTTCTATAAAGCCGTTCTCAAGTATACTAACAAAAGTATTAGTATTGATGAAAATCATAAGTAATACTATTGACATTAGCAAACTATTTATGTATACTACTTACATAGAAAGGAGATGGAAAATGTGCAGAGTAACGGTAAGTCTGTTGGAGCTTTTCAGAAGGTTTCCTGATGGAGAAAGTGCTAGGATTCACTTTGAGAACAGAAGATGGGCAAAAGGTGTTTACTGCCCTCACTGTGAGGAACAGGAAAGAATCACAAAGCGTAAGAATGGTTATTACCGTTGCAATGCTTGTAAGAAGGATTTTACCGTAAGAACCGGAACAATCTTTGAGAGATCACATGTTCCTCTGAACAAATGGTACTACGCTATGTATATGCTTATGACTGCCAGAAAAGGAATCTCCAGTCTTCAGCTTAGTAAGGAAATTGGTGTTACTCAGAAGACCGCTTGGTTCATGCTTGGTAGGCTTAGGGAAGCTTGCGGAAATGATGTTACTAAGCTTTCTGGAATAGTTCAGATTGATGAAGTCTACATTGGTGGTAAGGAAACGAATAAGCATAAGAGCAAGAAGCTGAACGGTGGCAGAGGAACGATAGGAAAGACTCCGGTTCTCGGAATGAGAGATCAGGGCGGTAGAATTAAGGCTCTTACGGTTTCCGGCGTTGATCGGAAGACAATGAGGAACACCGTCAAGAGTTATGTCGAAGTAGGTAGTGAAATTCATACAGACGAACATTCAGGTTATGACCTTCTGGAAGACGAATACAAGCGTTCTAAGGTAACTCATGGTAAGGGTGAGTTCTCGGTTGATGGAGTAACGACAAATGCCATAGAGAGCGTTTGGGCAGTTCTCAGAAGGGGTCTTTACGGAGTATATCATTCAGTCAGCGACAAGCATCTTGACCTTTACCTGAATGAGTTTGCTTTCAGGCTGTATGATGGAAGCGTCAAGAAGCATACTTACGACAGGCTGAATAGTTTGTATGATAACTGTGTTGGAGTAAGAGTTACGTATAAGGAGCTTACGAGTGAAGAAAGAAGTCACCCAGGAAGAGTTGGATAACTTCCTTGATAAAGTATTGAAATACAATCCGAAAGAAAATAAGAAAAATCCTACACAAAAGAAAAACAAGAGCTCAGGAAGTAAAGGTAACAAGAAAGATGGAAGCGCCAAAGAAGATCCATGAACTGGTTGCCAGATTCAAAGAAAACTATGACCACTACATCAGACCCGATTACAAGGAAACTCGATTACGCGTTGAGTTCATTGACCCCTTCTTTGAAGCACTGGGCTGGGATGTCCGAAACGCAGGTGGAACCACTGAACTGACCAAAGATGTAGTGCATGAGGACGCTATTCGCATATCAGGGAAGACTCGTGCTCCTGACTATTGTTTTCGTATTGGCGGGGAAAGGAAGTTCTTTTTAGAAGCCAAGAAACCTTCCGTATCATTGAAAGACAGTATAGGCCCTGCTTTTCAGTTAAGAAGATACTCGTGGAGCGTTAAACTTCCAATTGGTGTGTTAACCGATTTTGAAGAACTGGCTGTCTATGATTGTCGGAAGAGTCCAAAAGCGAATGACCGTGCAAGCGTTGGACGAGTTCTCTACTTCACCTATGAGGAATTTATAACTCGCTATGACGAGATTCATGGACTCCTTTCAAAAGAAGCTGTTTTAGCCGGTTCGATAGATTCTTACGCCAAAACATTGAAAGACACAAGAGGTTCAACTGAAGTTGATATTGAGTTGCTTCGCGACATAGAACTTTGGCGAGATTCCCTTGCGAGAGTAATTGCCGTCCGAAACAAGCATCTCTCCGCTTACGAGTTGAATCACTGTGTCCAGAAGACTATTGACAGAATCATTTTCCTCAGAATGGCTGAGGATAGGGGAATTGAGCCATATGGCTCTTTGCTGGAAGCCAGTAAATCTAGTGATGTATACGCTTGCCTATGCGACCTGTATTCAGATGCAGATGACAAGTACAATTCTGGTTTGTTCGATTTTCAGTCGGATACCATTACAAAATCTCTCTCGATAGACAACAAAGTTCTGAAACCTATTCTTCAAGGTTTGTATTACCCAAAAAGTCCATACGAGTTCTCAGTGCTACCTTTGGAAATTCTTGGTCAGGTTTACGAACAGTTTCTAGGAAAAGTCATTCGCCTTACTCCTGGCCACAGAGCCAAGGTTGAGGAAAAGCCCGAAGTTAAGAAGGCAGGAGGAGTGTACTACACTCCTAGCTATATAGTGGGTTACATTGTTAGTCAAACTGTTCAGAAGATCGTTGATGGAAAGACACCAAGGCAAATCAGTAAACTGAGATTCCTTGACCCTGCTTGCGGGTCAGGCTCGTTTCTTCTTGGAGTCTACGACTACCTCTTGAAGTATCATCTTGATTGGTATCAAACTGGGGATACTGCAAAGTATACATTAAAGAAAGATTCTCCTATCTATCAAGGAGGTGGTGAATGGCGACTTACAACTTCAGAAAAGAAAAGGATTCTACTCAACAATATTTATGGAGTTGATATAGATAGGCAAGCTGTTGAAGTAACTAAACTTAGCTTGCTTTTAAAAGTGCTAGAAGGTGAATCCGAAGAAACTCTTGGACAACAGATGTCTCTCTGGCAGGAAAGGGCACTTCCAGATTTAGGGAAGAACATTAAATGTGGTAATTCTTTGATAGAATCGGACTATTTCGGACCGTTGTTTCTGCCAGATGAAGAAATGCTAAGGCGTATTAATGCTTTCGATTGGGACGATGAGTTTGCTCATATTACTGAACAAGGGGGCTTTGATTCAGTAGTCGGGAATCCACCTTGGGTTTTTACTAGGGATGTTGAGTTTGGTAGGGATGCAAAAGACTATTTTGCTTCCAGATACACATCAGCTAAAGGGAAAGTCAATCTATATGCGCTATTTGTTGAAAAGGGTATTTCCCTTCTAAACAACTCCGGCTTGTTTTCAATGATTGTTCCCAACACCTTTTTACGAGCAACAACATACCAAGAACTTAGAGAAAAACTTATTAGAAATCAGTCAATTGAGCAAATAACAGACACGGGCACAAAAGTCTTTAAAGGAGTAACTGCCTCTACGGTTATTATCACAGCAAAACAAAAGGACATACGGAAGGCGCTTGAAGTTAGTGTACTTAATGCCTTAGGTGAATCAAAAGTCGTCAACTCTCTTGCGTATGACTCAATCGTGACCACCCCAAATTATGTACTGGATATATTCACAGATGAAGTATCTAGGTGTATTATCGAATCCATGCGATCCAATGGCATACCCCTATCAAGTTATGCTACTCATCTCATATCTGGGATTCAGACATGGAAGCAAAACAAAAGCAATTTCATCTCAGACAGCAAATTAAGCAATGAATACAAACCCTTACTTGAGGGGAAGGATATAGATAGATACCATGTGCAATTTAATAATAAATTCATATGGTATAGTAAAAAAGTATTAAATGTATTACAAGATGAATCTATTTTTCTCCTCCCGTCAAAAATACTAATTAGAAGAATTAGTGGAGGAGACAACCCTCTTGTGGCTACCATTGATACTAATCAGAATTACTGTTTCAATTCAATTAACACTTTAGTTTGCCATACTGTTGACAACAGATATATTGTAGGAATACTAAATTCTAAGCTGATGAATTGGTACTATGCTCTTACTATAAGCAATAGATCACATTTAACTGTTAATATTGCAAACAAAAATTTGAAACAATTGCCAATAATCGCTATTGATATAAATGACATGGCAAAAATGAAGTTGCACGATGACATTGTAGCTCTTGTTAAACAGTTAGAACATTTACGAGACTGCTTGCAATCCGCAAATACACCATACGATAATGAAATTGGAAAGAGACAGATAAGAACAAGAGAACGTCTCCTAAATGAAGCCGTGTATTCCCTATATGGACTCAACGAGGAGGAAATACAAACTGTGGAGAGTTTTTTTGAATGAATAACTCCTTAGACAAGCTTCATCCCATCAGTATCTTTTTCTTTGGAACGGCAATCATAGCCGTTGTAGTTGGCTTACTGAATGGATTTCAGTATAAGGTGCTTCATATCATTGTCGTTGTTGGAAATGTGATCTGTGGCCTTCTCTGGCAATGGAAACATGAAATAGATAAGAAGGAATAGAAAAGGCCAGTGATCTGGAAATCTCACTGGCCCACTTCCTCTATTCTACTGTTCTTTAAACAAAATCAATACTAATCTCGTCACACACCCCATCTTCAATCAGACTCAAACCAAGAGCACTGTTCACTTGTTCTCTTATTGCACTAAATGTAGACGAAATAACCGAAAGAACGAAATCGGTAGAGAGTTGTTGTGTTTTCAAGAAAAACAACTCGTATTCATAACGCAATACCCTAAACCGCCTAAGCACTTCCATATCCGATAGCGAGTCTTTAACCCTAGAACTCTCTAATGCTACTAACCCTTCCAACAATCTTTGACGATACTGGAGAGCCTTACTTTGAGTAACAACGCTTTGCTTCTTCAATTCCTCTCTGATCTCAGTTAGAATTGAATTGCTTAGTTCCTCTACCACAAGTCTAGACATGTGAACCTCTATTCTAGTTTTCGTTGCTCTCGTTCCAAGATGCTAGAACAACATGAGAAAAATTTCGTGCGGTAAAAATCAACACTTTTCTGCGTTCCCAAGTTACCATCTTTATGTGCTTCTCGAATATTATCAAGCACATCAAAAATACTGTCAAGCATTCTGAGTCGTTTTTTAGTAATCTCATGGTTAGCGAACCTAGCTACTCGTAGCCTAAGTTGTCTTATTGCAAGAAGATACTTGTAGTAATTTCCTTCATGGCAACTGTAGTGAGCTAGTTCATCCTCAAAATTAAACTCAATCAACTGGAATCTCCGATCCATCTCAGACGCTACCTTTAATATCGTCTCAATAACTAACTTTCCTTCAGTATCAGTTTTCTTCTTTTTCTTGAAAAACATTATCTTCTCCAAATAGACGGGTTGTGTCCGTGGAAATTGGCCCGACATTGGGCAACGCATCTTCTTATAACTAAACTAATTTATTCAGGCTCTTGACAACTAAATTCGGCCAACCGATACTCCTCCTTTCCACATAACAGCCACGAAGTAACCTCAACCCCGTCAGGGTAATTAGGCGTGTTGCACTTCATGCTGCACATAACGAAAGATTTGAAGTAAGAAAAAGGAAATCGAATCCGAAAAGATACTTGGAAGAAAGTTGGCGATAGAGTTCTCGCTGACGGCCTGTACATCCACACTTGTGGATACGGTTGCACTGTCTATCTTGCAGATGGTGATGAAGCTCTGGTTTGCGAAGAAGCAAGCTGCCCAGACCCCTATGCTTCTTGGATGCTTTACATCGAAACAGAATAGAAGCTAACATCGAAAGGAAATTCTGATGTACTTCAGAAAATCCGTAAGAAAGACCCGTTGATTTCACTCTCACCAGTGACCTTAACGGGTCTCTTCTCTTCTGCCGGTAAACTCTACCACCAACTTTCAACACTTCCTAATCCTATCCCTTTCTCTTACTTACTTTCAATTACATATTCATTAAGATGAACTTATACTATACATATGTTCACATTTGCCAAGGGCTTCAAAAGGGAGTTAAGTATATAAGTCCCAAAGAAAAGGCCCCCTTGCGGGGGCCGGAAATGAACGCCCTGCTTCTAGTAGATGAAGGGGTTGAAGAGCCTTACCCCGAAGATAGGCTGATACTGGCTGGAGTTGATGACCACCCAGTTGTCGAAAACGGTGTCTACGCAGAAAATCGCATAGTAGCCGTTCTCCAGCATCACGAAATAGCTTTGTCCCTCTATTGCCGCCGCTGAGTTCTTCCAGGCGGCGTCTCCTGGACCCGGTGCCAGATAGTTGTTCGCCGCTGCTATCATTGAGGCGGTACCGCCGGGGTAGTTCTCCGGGTCGTGGTTCCCGCTGTAGAACAGTATGGTGTCCCCTGCCCATTCTATGTACAGGTCCTGGGCGAAGGATTCCTGGGAGGCGTCACCCAGGGCGGTGTGGGTTTCGAAGAACTGTATTCCGCTGTTTCCGTAGACGTACATGGTATCGTCAACCAGGTACATCTCCGCCCGGTCGTTCGCTTTATTTGACTGGTCTTCGGATGAATCCAGGGCCTTTATGGCGTCAACGCAGTAGTACCCTGTTCTGGTGGCGATGTGCTGTGTGGAGGTACCTTCCACCTGCGCTACTATTTCCCAGTCCCCCGGGTTGGTGTCGGCGTACCATACCCTGTAGCCGTCTACCTCAACGTTCACCGGATCCCATGCAACGGTGATGGTGTCGCCTTTGCAGTTCCCGGTGTCTATCCTGCAGTTCTGCACAACGGGAAGCGTTCCCCCCGGTGAGTTTGGCGAATCGGAACAGCCCGCGATGAGCAGCGCGGCGCAAATTAACAGTGACAGGTATTTCATCAAAGCCTCCCTTTTCTGATGCACACCGATTATAGCCCCGTGGGTGTGCCGGGCCAATTCCGAGCCGTGTTTACCCGATGTTTCCGCCGGGCTATACTTATTACTTCCATCGGAATGTTTTGTTTCAGCAGGGGATAAGGGGGAGATATGGGCAGGATAGCTGGAATAGACCTTGGTACAACATTCTCGGCGCTGGCGGTGCTCAACGAGGTGGGAAGGCCGGAAACGGTGCCCAACGCCGACGGCGAGAGGATAACCCCTTCAGCGGTTTTCTTCGCCGAGGGGGGCGTGGTCCTTGTGGGGGAAGAGGCGATAAACGCCATCTCTTCGGAACCGGAGAAGGGTGCCCGCTGGATCAAGAGATTCATGGGCAACGACGAATATCCGGACCCTGTCTCGGGGAAGAGATGGAGTCCGGCGGAGCTTTCATCCCTCGTTCTCAGAAAGCTGAAGGAGGACTGCGGGGAGCAGGCTGGGGAGATCTCGGATGTGGTGATAACCGTTCCAGCGTACTTCGACGAAGTGCGAAGGAAGGCCACGATGGACGCCGGCAAACTCGCCGGTCTGAATGTGGTTGGAATAATAAACGAGCCCACCGCCGCAGCCCTTTACTACGCCACCCAGCACGCCGTGGGCGGGCGGATACTTGTTTTCGACCTGGGCGGAGGCACCTTCGACGTAACCCTTATGGACGTTAACGGAAAGCAGGTGGACATCCTTTGTTCCCGGGGGGATCACCAGCTGGGCGGAGTTGATTTCGACAGGGCCGTGATGGGCATAATGGAGAAGACATACAAAGCCGAGACCGGGGGCAGCCTGATAACCGACGACGAAAGCAGGGCAAGGCTGGCCGTGGAGGCTGAGTCACTGAAGAGGACCCTGAGCAGAAGACCCAATGCCACAGCGCTCCTCTACGGAGACAGCGGTCAGTGCAAGTTCAAGATCTCCAGAGAAGATTTCGAGGAGGAGATCTCTCCCCTGATGGCCAGGATAGGCATGCTTGTGGAGGACGTTCTCGACGAAGCGGAGACCGAACCTGAAGAGGTGAACAGCGTGCTTCTGGTGGGCGGAAGCACAAGGCTTCCGGCGGTTCAGAGCAGGCTTGAGAAGATATTCGGCTTTCCCCCCACCAGCGCGGTCAACGTTGATGAATGCGTGGCCCTGGGGGCTGCCATCCACGCCGGCCTCAGGCTTATGGAGGAGAGCCCCTCGAAGGTTGACGGAGCTGTCGCCTCGGGCCTCAGGGACATCGGGCTGAAGGAGGTCTGCAGCCATTGCTACGGAACACTGGCCCAGAACCTGGACGAGAACACAGGCAGGCAGGTGCTGGAGAACGATGTGCTGATCAAGAAGAACACCCCCATTCCCTGCAAGGTGACAAGGACCTACTACACCGCGGGGGAAGGTCAGACACAGGTTGACGCGAGGGTTACCCAGCACCCCATTGCGAGCAGGGATGCCGACCTTGTCAACGTTGTGGCATTCGGCAGCCTTCAGCTTCCACCGGGAAGACCGGCTGGCCAGCCGGTGAAGGTGACCTACAGCTACGATGCCGATCAGAGGATGCACTGCGTTTTCGAGGACGAGAACAGCGGAAAGAAGCTGGAGCTGGACATAGACACCCAGGCGGGTTCGCTGGGAGGCGAGAAGCTCAGGCAGAAGGCCTCCGAGCTGGAGGGCTTCACCGTTGATTAGAGCACTGTTCCTGCTTCTTGCTGCATCATCCTCGGCATTCGCCGCCGCCGAGGATGGGGCCAGCCAGGCGGTCTGCTGCTGTGTGGGGGTGGTCATCATGATCCTGGCCGCCGTGGGTTTCAGCGAGAACAGGAAGAAGAGCGCAGCGGGAGAAGGAACCCAGGCTTCCCCGCCGCAGCCCGCCGGCGGGGTACCAGTTACGTTCCAGGTGAGGGTGGTGCCGTCGGTGCAGGATTTCGGTGGCACGAACATGGAGTGCTTCTCCCTGAAGATGCGGGGCCCCATCAACCTTCATCCTGCGCAGCTCACCGCGGCATTTCACCTGACGATGTGGGACATTACCCAGGGGAGCGGCGAGAAGGAGCGCAAGCCGGTGCTCTGCTCCATTCCCCAGTTCCAGCTTAAGGGCACCCAGGTGTTCCTGTGGACCCATGTGGTTCAGATGCCCTATGCCCAGGGGGTGCTGAACGACTGGGCCGATGTGCTCTCCATTCCGGTGGATACCCTTACCTTCCCGGCCAGGGGACGGAGGAAGCTCTCCTTCGAGCTTGTGGTTTCCTCCCTGGGGATAGAGACCCGCCCGGTGAACAGGGCCGAATGCGTCCACCAGCACGAGAGTTCCTCATACGGATATGTGGACGGCATTCAGCAGCGCATAAAGACCGAAGAGCTGGGGCTGAAGCTGGCGGCGGCGGTGAGCGCCGTTGACGGACAGCAGGACGAATCGGAGAAGTCGGTTGTCCGCAGGTGGATGGATTCAAGGATAGAAAGTCTTCCCGAGAACATGAGGGGGGACACCACCAGGGCCCTGAGTCGCGCGCTGATGATAGCGGAAAGGCTGGGGAAGAGGCTGGCTCCCGAAGAAGTTCCCATAATGGTGGAAGAACTGGTGGAGCAGTATCCGGTGGCGAACCTTCCCAAGGGTGACCTTTATGACGTGGTGAAGCTCTGCATGGAGGTTGCCGCCGCTGACGGAACCGCCGGCCCCGGCGAGCTTGACCTGGTGAACAGGATATCGGACCTGCTGGGCGTAGACAGGGATTCCTTCACGAAGTTCCGGGACAAGCTGCTTCCGGCGAGTATGCATTCGGAGAAGGACATGGAGAAGATACTGGGCCTGGATCCCTCCTGGAGCGCCAGGGAGAAGAAAAAGCATCTCCGGGGTCTCTATCGGGAATGGTCATCCAGGGTTACCCATTCCGACCCCAAGGTCCGCGACCAGGCTGAGGAGATGCTGAAGCTCATCGCCGACGAAAGGGCGAAACTGGATGCTGAAGAGCAGGCTTGATGCCCTCAGGGCGATCAAGTACGCAGGGGATGAGCCCTCGATCTACGGCCTTAAGCCCGGGGACGGCCCGGACGGAAGCGAGACCAAGAGGCAGCTACTGACTTCGGCGGTGAAGGTCATACCGGAGCTTTTCCCAGCTCTGAGCCCCATAATGACCAGGGTTCAGAAGGTCCTGACGGGTATGCCCTTCGAGTTGTTCGTATTCAGCGATGGTGCGCCGAAGGCATTCTGCAGCGGGAACGGCGCCCATGAAGCCACCATCCTGGTAAGCTCCGGCCTGGTGGAGAGGTTCGGCCCCGAAGAGCTGGCTTTCGTGCTGGGGCACGAACTGGGCCATGGAGTGTTCTGCCACAACTCCTATCCCAATCCCACCGAAGTGGACGACACGCTGGACAAGCTGAAGGTGCTCGCCCTGTGGAGGGCCAGGGAGATAACCGCCGACAGGGCGGGTCTGGTGGCCACAGGGGACACCAACGCAGCGTTCAGGGCAATGATGAAACTTGCCAGCGGCCTGTCGGACAGGTTCATAAGGTTCGATGTAACTGCGTTTCTCGACCAGGTGAAGGACCTGGAGAAAGCAGGGCCTTCAGCTTCCTTCCTCCTCTCTACCCACCCCTTCATAACCGCCAGGATAAGGGCGCTCCTCTGGTTCCAGATGAGCGAGCAGTGGTACAGGGTGAAGGGCATTCGGGGGACCCCGGGTCTCTCCGCTGCGGAGCTGGACAGGAAGGTTGCGAAGGAACTGCACTTAACAATGGAGGAAAGGAAGAGATGAAAACTGGAATGGCGCTTTCCGCTGTGCTGCTTTTCTCCCTTGCCGCAATGGCCGGGGACATCTACGCGGTGCAGGGTGATGTTCTTTACTGGGCCGACACGGCCACCGGAGAATGGGAATCCCTTTCGGACACCTGGAGCGGAACCGAGCTGCTCACCTCCCTGGGCGGGTCGCTCTATGCAATACAGGGTGATGTGCTTTATCAGGTGGACCGGAGCGGCAACTGGACCGAGCTTTCGGACACCTGGAGCGGAGCCACCGCCCTCACAGCCGGCGACGGACGGCTCTACGCCGTTCAGAACGATGTGATCTACTCAGTGGACCCATCCGACGGAAGCTGGGAGTCCATACCGGGTGAATACACCGGAACCACCCACATCGCATGGGCAGGCGGAGCCCTGATGGTGATCCAGAACGATGTTCTGTACAGGACCGATCCTGTCACCGGCGACTACACGGAACTGCCCTCCAGCTACGCCGGCACAACGGCCGCCGCGGGTTCTTCCAGGTATTTCTTCGTTATCCAGGGCGATACCCTCTACAGGGTCGATCCCGTGAGCGGGGAATACTACAATCTTGGCGGAGGCTATGAGGGAGCAACTGAGATGGCAGCTGACAACAACTATGTCTACTGCATCTGGCAGGGATCCCTCTGGAAGACCGACGCCATGTCCGGCGACTACGAGAGCCTTGGCTCCAGCTGGGAAGGCACAACTGCGTTCTGCCTGTTGTAACGGAAAACGGCTCTCTGCCCTGGTCTTTTTCGACCAGGGCAGGGATCACGGCGTGATAAGGAATGACCAGGTCTCCGACCAGGGGGTGTAGGAGGACTGCCCGGTGACCGAAGCCCTGACCCTCCACCAGAATGCCCCCTGAGTTCCTGGCTGAAGCGTAAGGGCTGGCGTTTGTGTAATGGTCTCCTCCGGGCTCTGCATCGACGGGTCAGTGTCGATCTGGTGGTAATACCTGGTTGCTCCTGAGATGGCGTCCCACTGAAAATCCACATCGGGTCCGCCCAGCGAGTCACCGTTCAGAGGATTAATGAGCGAAGGGGGCTGGTTGGTATCCGGTGAGCCGGGAGAGGAACCGCAGGCGGCAAGGAGCACCAGGGTGACAGCGAGGAATGCTTCTTTCATTGCTCTCCACTTTCGTTGATGGGTCTGTGTTCATATCCTCCACCGGTAAGCAGCCAGCAGGCTGTCAGCGTATCCGGAGCAGCCTGGAACGGCTGGCTTATGAGCAGCAGCGTCAGGGTTTCCGGCAGCGACGATAAAGAGTCGCAGAGCACAGGCTCCGGCCCTATGGAAAGTGGCTGCAGGGCGGCGAATGCCTCAAGTGTGTCGGAATGATCAGTGGGGGACACTATGGCTTCCCCGTGGACGGAGAAGCTGTCGGGAAGCCCGCATCCCCCGTGGTCAGCGATCACCACATGGCAGAAGTAGCCGTATCCAATGAACTGGCTCATGAAGTAGATGGTGACCGGTTCAGACTCGCCTGAAACCAGCAACGTATCCACCTGTTCGGGCTCCCATACCATCAGGTCTGCCGTTGCCGCACCGGCAAGGCAGATACACAATATCAGTGTTCGTTCCATGTATGAATTATAGCTGAGACCCCCGGAGGCGTTCCAGGGAGCGTTTTGTATATTGTCTGAAACCCTTTACGGAGGAGCGCCCATGGAAAAGAAGGGGACCATCCCCCCGCATCTGTTCGTTTTCTTCACCGGAGCCGCGGTGATGGCCACCGAGATGACCGCTTCCAGGTTCATCGCTCCCTGGTTCGGAACATCCACCATAGTCTGGTCGGTTCTCATCTCCACAGTGCTGGCCGCCATGTCACTGGGATACTGGTACGGAGGGAAGCTGGCGGACAGGAAACCCTCCTGGAGCCTGCTCTATTCTCTTCCGGTGATCACAGGCGTCCTGATAGCGCTGATCCCTTTCCTGGGAAGGCTTCTCTTCTCGGGTCTCACCGCGGGGATACGGAGCACCCCGGCGAACGTCATCCTGCTTTCTTTTCTTGGTATAGTGGCGGTGTTCGTGCCACCGGTGTTCGTCCTCGCCATGGTGAGTCCCTTCATGGTTAAGCTCCTGGCCCGGAGCGACAACACCGGCAGGACCGCCGGGTCGCTCTACGCAATGTCCACCCTCGGGAGCATCTTCGGCACCCTGACGCCCACCCTGGTCTCCATTCCGCTTCTGGGTACCAGGGAAACCCTGTTCATCTGCTCAGGGGTGCTGATACTTCTGGGTGGGATGGGTCTGGGCAGGAAAAGGGCAGCAGTGTTCCTTCTTCTGCTTCTTCCAGCCGCGGGGTGGATCCTTTCAGGACACGCTGTTAAGCGGTTGAACCATGTGATCCACGAGGAGGAGAGCAGCTACCAGTACCTTCAGGTGCAGCGCAGGGATGACGGAACCACGCTTCTCATAGTCAACGAGGGCGGAGCCATGCAGTCCATCGCCAGGGTGAACGATGTTCTTAATCCGGCCTCGACCTACTACGAAAGCTATCTCCTGCTGCCCTATATGGTGGATCCGTCACCGGATCCCAGGATACTCATCGTAGGGGCAGGCGCCGGAACCATTCCGCATCTCCTTTCGGTTCATGTTTCCCGGAGTTTCCCGGGAATGGAGCTGGAAGCGGTGGAGATAGATCCCAGGGCTACGGAGCTGGGCTATCTCTACTTCGGAAGCACCCCCGAGGAGTGCACTGTTCACACCGCCGACGGAAGGTCATTCATGGATTCCGCCGAGGGCACGTGGGACATCATAGTTACCGACACCTACAGCAATCAGATATACATTCCCTTCCACCTGACCACGCTGGAGTACTTCAGCGCGATGAAGGACCGGCTTTCCCCCGGGGGCATAGCGGCGATGAACGTGAACGCCCTGGATGAGACCTCTGAGCTTCTCAACTCCATCGGCAGGACGGCGGGGGAGGTCTTTGCCCATGTCTACCTCGCGCCGGTGGCCGACGACTACAACTACATGCTGCTGGCCTCCGACTCCCCGATAACCGCCCCCGACGGAGACTCCATGGGGGTGTGGAACCCGGACCTGCAGTACACCGCGCAGCTTTTTCAGCCCGCCTTCGAACCATTTCAGCCATGCGGAGGAATGATTCTCACCGACAACAGGGCCCCTGTTGAGTTCATGACGGACCTTATGATAGCCAGGGGCGCTTCGGATACCATGTGATCCAGGGAGGTTCCATGAGATACTTCATCTGCTCTCTGTTCCTTGCCGCGGTCGCCCTGGGCGGTTTCGCCGAGATAGGTCAGGGGGGTACACTTACCACCAACAGGCCGTTCTGCGGGTCTTGAAGCGACCCGGGAAGAAGGTACCAGGTCCTGGTGCTTCAGGAAGAGCTATCGGAGCCGCTCCAGATCAACCGCCTGGAGCTTTTCGCCACCCATTCCGCCCACGCCTCAGGCGAGTTCTACCAGTTCAGCATACTCCTGTGCGAGACCGAGGTGCAGTCTCTCTCCACCAGTTTCCAGGCTAACTACGGTACCGGAACCCCGGTTACCGTGTTCAGCCTGGATACCCTCTCCATCGAATGGTCTCACTCAGCCCCGGGCTGGAACGGCTTCGACCTTGAA
>NPID01001016.1_pt1 | contig 39943 bp, 34 predicted proteins | sample 8637491 | NCBI WGS metagenome assembly NPID01 (sample SAMN07420843, study PRJNA396082) | bioreactor metagenome | isolation source: sample BA6 brine-fed electro-methanogenic bioreactor BA | place: Japan: Kochi | collected 2016-06-14 | reverse complement strand
TGCATCGCCGGCGGCGGACAAAAGATCGGCGCTTCCAGGGAAGAGATCGTGGCGCGCATGCAGAGCCTCTACTCCATCGATGATAATGAGACCATCAAGGTGTCGCACAAGAACCCGGATATCATTGAGATCTATAATACGTTCCTGTGTGAGCCCTGCGGGCATAAAAGCCATGAGTTGCTGCACACTTCTTACCAGGAGCGTGAAGTACTGAAATAGAAACCTAATCAAAAAGTAAAATACGCAAAGGCATGAACGAAGCAATCAGAGACCGGCAACTGGTTTTCACCGTCAAGGACAGGTGTCGCATGTGCTTTACCTGCGTTCGTGAATGCCCNNTCAGGCAGAAGTTGTGCACGATCGTTGTATCGGCTGTGGAAACTGCATAAAAGTATGCAACCAGGGAGCTAAAATGTTCTTGGAAACAAGTAATGCGGTTAATGGATTGTTGAATAATAGCGATAGGGTGTTCGCCATCCTTGCTCCCAGTTTCCCGGCCGAATTTAAAGAATTAAAAAATCAGAAGGCCATTGCCGGAATGTTGCGGGCCTATGGTTTTGAAAAAGTGATCGAAGTGTCGTTTGGTGCTGACCTGGTTGCCCGGGAGTACAGCAAACTACTCGACAAAAAAAGCCCGAAAAACTACATATCGTCCGATTGCCCGGCCATCGTGAGGTACATCGAGTATTACCATCCTAAGCTCGCAAACGATCTTGCACCGGTCGTTTCACCCATGGTGGCTACGGCACGGATGATCCGCAAAGACTTCGGCGGGCAGGTAGGCATCGTCTTTATCGGCCCCTGCATTGCCAAGAAATCGGAAAGCAACGAGATCGATGAGGCCATCACGTTCAGGGAACTGCGGGATATGTTCAGGGATAAAGGGATCGATGAAAAAATGGATGACGGCCGTGGATTCGATGAACCATCCTCCGGAAAAGGAGCGATATTCCCGATCAGCAGGGGCTTACTGCAAACTACTGACCATAAGGACGATATCTATGAAACCAATGTGCTGGTGGCCGAGGGAAAAGATAATTTCCGTGATGCCATCAAGGAATTTGAAAACGGCCTGATCAAAAACCAGCACCTTGAACTGCTCTGCTGCGACGGATGCATCATGGGCCCCGGGATCTCCTGCGAAGGAAAGAAATTTGAAAGGACCTTGCGGGTCAGTAATTATGCCAGGGAGAAGCTGGAAGAACTTGATACTAAAAAATGGGAGGAGAATATGGAAAAATACGCCTCCCTTGATTTGTCAAGGAGCTTCGAAGCTTCCGACCGCAGGGTAAATAAGCCCGACGAAGAAAAGATCAGGAAGATACTGGAATCCATGGGCAAGTTCACCGAAAAGGACCATCTCAATTGCGGAGCCTGCGGCTATGAAAGCTGCCGTGAGCATGCCTGGGCCATACTGGAGGGATTGGCCGAAGACGAAATGTGCCTCCCCTACACCATCGAAAAACTCCACAAATCGGTGGAAGACCTGAACTCCAGCAATGAGCAACTGGCCAATGCCCAGCAGGCCCTGAGGCATTCCGAAAAGCTGGCCCATATGGGACAACTTTCGGCCGGGATCGCCCACGAACTGAACAATCCACTGGGTGTGATCACCATGTACAGCAATATACTGAAGGATGAAACCGCCAAGGAAAACCCCGTTTACCAGGACCTGGAACTCATCGTGGAACAAACCGAACGCTGCAAGAAAATCGTTGGCGGACTGCTCAATTTCGCCCGCAAAAACCAGGTGAAGCTGGAAGAAACCGATATGGAAAAATTCCTGTCGGACAGCATTGACAGCATACTGCACAACGGAAATATAAAAGTTGAATTAAAGGTGGAAACCGGGGATACAAGGGCCGCTATCGACCGTGAACAGATGATGCAGGTCATTACCAACCTCGAAAAGAATGCAGTAGAAGCTATGTCGGACGGAGGTAAACTCAGCATCGAACTTCGTGGCGACAGCAAGGAGGTCAGCATCAGCATCAGCGATACCGGATCAGGGATCCGGAAAGAAAATATGGACAAATTATTCACCCCCTTCTTTACGACCAAAGAGGTAGGTAAAGGCACCGGCCTGGGGCTGCCCCTGGTCTACGGCATTGTAAAAATGCACAAAGGCCAGATCAAGGTGGAATCAAACGCCGAACCCGATCAGGGGGCCACAGGAACAACATTTAAAATTACTTTGCCCAGAGGCATTTAAACCGATAAAGCAATGAATACTGAAAAAAAGAACATCCTGATCGTCGACGACGACATTGATTACCTGAGCCAGTTGGAATTCCAGGTAAAGAACATGGGCTTTGATGTGGTAACCGCCCAGAGCGAGAAGGAAACGGAGAAGATCATTGATGAAATGACTCCCGACCTGGCCATTATCGACCTGATGATGGAAAACAAGGACAGCGGGTTTATTCTCAGCTATAAAATGAAGAAAAAACACCCTGTAATGCCCATCATCATTGCATCGGCTGTTACAGCAGAGACCGGCCTGAACTTCGGACTGGAAACCGAAGAAGACCGGAAATGGATCCACGCCGATAAATTTCTTGAAAAAGGGATCCGCAACGACCAGCTTGAGCGTGAGATCAGGAAATTATTAAAACTCTAAAAAACCATAGCCATGGCAAGTTTGAATGTACTGGTAGTTGACGATGAACCCGGGATCCGCTCGGGCATCAATCGCATACTGCGGAATTATACCGTAGGCTACCCCTTTATGGAAGAGGATTTCAGTTTTGACCTTATGGAGGCGGAAACCGGCGAAAGAGCCATTGAGATCCTGCATGAGAAGAAAGTGGACATTATTCTGCTCGACAACAAACTGCCAGGCATGGATGGTATCGAAGTGCTCGAATACATCAACAAGAACCGCATCGATACCATCGTGATGATGATCACCTCCTATGCCTCCCTCGACCTTGCTGTGAAAGCCACCANNCAATAACGGGGCATATAACTTTGTTCCAAAGCCTTTCACACCGGATGAGCTGCGGGCCAGCATGGATAATATCACCAAACACCTCTTCCTGAAACGCATGACCCGGCAAATGGATGAAGCCGGCAAGCAGGTCAGGTTCCAGTTCCTTTCGGTCCTGTCGCATGAGCTGAAATCGCCCATCAACGCCGTTGAAGGATACCTGAACATTATGAAAGACAAGCAGGTAGGAGATAATATCGAAGACTACGAAACCATGATCGAGCGATCGATCGAACGCATTAAAGGCATGCGCAACCTGATCATGGACCTGCTGGACCTGACCAAGCTCGAATCAGGGAAAAAGAAGAGAGAGATAAAGGATACCGACATCCGCAGCATCGCACAAATGGCCATCGACAGCATCGAACCCATGGCCATACAGCGAAATGTAAAGGTCGACCTGAATGCTCCTGAAGACCTGTATTTCAAAGCCGATCCCGATGAAATGGAGATCGTGTTCAACAACTTGATCAGCAATGCTGTTAAGTATAATAAAGAAGGTGGTCATGTGGATATCAGCATCAGCGTAAAAAATGCTGAACTGATCATCCGCGTAGCGGATACCGGAATAGGCATGACAGAGGAAGAACTCGCCAGCCTTTTCCAGGAGTTCGTAAGGATCAAGAACGCCAAAACCAGGAATATCACCGGCAGCGGACTGGGCCTCTCCATCGTAAAAAAACTGGTGGAAGTGAACTACCGCGGAGAGATCAGCGCCGAAAGCGAACCGGACAAAGGGAGCACCTTTAGCGTTAAACTGAAAGCCGCCTTGCCGGATAGCAAAAACTGAATAATCGCATAAGCCATGAAATTCACACCGGAAACATACACCATCAAGGACGAGCCGATGAAGCCCTTCATCGACCCGGAAGAAATTGAAAACATTCTTCAGAATGCCGTCCCGGAAACCGGAGAGGTGAAAAGGATCATTCAGAAGTCCCTTTCGAAGCAAAGGCTCACCATGCAGGAAACAGCGGTCCTCCTGAATGCCGAAGACCCTGAACTGATTGAAGAGATCAAGGCCGGAGCCCGGCAGTTGAAAAAGAATGTTTACGGCGACCGCATCGTGCTCTTCGCCCCGCTTTATGTAGGCAATTATTGCATTAACAACTGCAAATATTGCGGGTTTAAGGCATCCAATAAAAATGCGCTCCGCAGGACCCTCGGCAAGGAAGAACTCATTAAAAATGTGGAGGCCCTGGAAGATGAAGGACAAAAGAGGCTGATCCTCGTGTACGGGGAACACCCCAAATATTCCCCTGAATTCATCGCCGATTCCGTAAAAACCGTTTACGGCGTTAAGAAAGGGAACGGTGAGATCCGCAGGGTAAATATCAATGCCGCCCCCCTGGAGATCGAAGGATTCCGGACGGTGAAAGAAGCCGGCATCGGGACCTACCAGGTCTTCCAGGAAACTTATCACCCCACAGCCTATTCATGGTATCACCAGAGCGGAAAAAAGAAGGATTACGGCTACAGGCTTACCTCCCTCGACCGGGCACAGGAAGCCGGACTTGATGATGTCGGCATAGGGGCACTGTTCGGACTATACGACTGGAAATTTGAAGTCCTGGGATTGATCCGGCATACCAACCACCTGGAGGCCTGCTACAATGTCGGGCCGCATACGATCTCCTTTCCCCGCTTGCAGGATGCCTCTGAATATGATATCGACACGAAATATGATGTCAGCGACGAAGAGTTTGTACGGCTGGTGGCCATTCTCCGCCTGGCCGTGCCCTATACCGGCATGATCCTCACCGCCCGGGAACCGGAACACATCCGCAGGGAAGTGCTGCAATATGGCTGCTCCCAGGTCGATGCCGGCACCAAGCTGGAGATCGGTGCCTATGCCGAAGAAGCCCATGAAACACAAAACCTTGATAAGGAGCAGTTTCTGATCCATGATAACCGCAGCCTTGGGCAGGTGATCGATGAATTGCTTGAGCAGGAATACCTGCCTTCCTTCTGCACGGCTTGCTACCGCAAAGGGAGAACAGGCGAGCACTTCATGGAATTCTCCGTACCAGGCTTCATCAAACGTTTCTGCACTCCCAATGCCATCCTCACCCTGGCTGAATACCTGGAAGACTATGCCAATGAATCCCAGGCCGAAAAAGGATGGAAACTTATCGATAAGAACCTGAACAATGGCATGGATGAACGGGTTAAAAAAGAACTTATGCAGCGATTGGACAGGGTAAAGCAAGGCGAAAGAGACCTGTATTTCTGACAAGTATATGAAGGAGACGAAAAACATACTGACAAAGGCTTCCGTAAACAGGGAAAACCTGATACACTTCCTGCAAACGGAAGATACAGAGGAACACCAGGCTTTGCTGGCGCAGGCCCGATCTGTCAGTATGCAGCATTGTGGCAATGCCATCAGCCTTCGCGGACTTATCGAACTTTCGAACCAATGCAGGAAGAACTGTTACTACTGTGGGATACGTGCCGGAAACAACAAAACAGACCGCTATTTTCTGTCCGACGACATTGTTCTGCGGGCAGCAGACTATGCCTGGAAAAAGGGCTTTGGTTCCATCGTGATCCAGAGCGGTGAACGCCAGGACAAAGCTTTTACCGATCATATCACGGATCTCCTGGAAAAAATTGGCAGCCTGACCCATAGGGAATTGGGCATCACCCTGAGCTGCGGGGAACAGAGCGAGGATGTTTACGCCCGCTGGAAGGAGGCCGGGGCGCACCGCTACCTGCTGCGGATAGAATCGAGCACGGAAGACCTGTACTACAGCATTCACCCCCGGGATAAGGCCCACGATTTTGAACAACGACTGCGGGCCCTCGAAAACCTTCAAAAGCTTGGCTACCAGACCGGCACAGGGGTAATGATCGGCTTTCCCGGACAGCATGCCGGCCACCTTGCCGACGACCTTATCTTCATGAAGGATTTCGGTATCGACATGGTGGGTATGGGGCCCTACATCCCCCACCCCGACACGCCCATGTATGCCCTGGCGGGATCCATCCCCGGAGAATCGCGCCGGCTGGAACTCAGCCTGCGCATGATCGCCCTGCTGCGGATCATGATGAACGACATCAATATCGCAGCATCCACGGCCATGCAAACCCTTGACGATACGGGCCGCTTACAGGCGATCCTGGCGGGAGCCAATGTGTTCATGCCCAACCTGACCCCGGCCGAACAGGCCTGCAATTACAGCATCTACTCAGGCAAGCCCGTATTCAGCGATATGGCGGAATCGGCCCTGCTGCACTTCGAGGATCAGGTCACTGAAGAGGGCTACATCATCAATTATCACAAATGGGGCGATTCAAAATACTATTACAGAAGGATCGCCGGTGAAAAACAGGAAGAGCATGAAAAAAGGACGTGAAAATAAACCCCATATAGGCATTTTCGGGAGAAGGAACTATGGCAAGAGTTCCTTCATCAATGCCCTGGCCGGACAAGATATTGCCATTGTTTCCGATACGGCAGGAACCACCACCGACCCCGTGAAAAAATCGGTGGAGATCTTTGGCATCGGCCCCGCCATCATAATCGACACCGCCGGCATCGACGATACCGGAACCCTTGGAGAGCTCCGTGTCAGTAAAAGCATGCAGGTGATCAGGGCCATCGACATGGCGATTATCATTGTTGCCAATAATACCAGCGGAAAATACGAGGATGACCTGGTAAAGCAATTCAGGGAATACAACATCCCCTACCTTTTTGTGCATAACAAATCGGACCTCACGCCACTGAAAGAAAGCTGGAAAAGCACCACGCGCCTGCATTTCCATGCGGATGTGATCGAGTACAGTTGTACGGAAGGCACCGGACATGATGAAGTATTGGATGCCATTGTAAAGATCATGCCCAAAACGGCCTATACCACGGAATCACTGCTGGGCGGATTGCTGGAACCGGGCGATATCGTGATGCTGATCACCCCGATCGACCTGGAAGCACCCGAAGGTCGCATGATCCTTCCCCAGGTGCAGGCCATACGGGATGTGCTCGACAATGACTGCGTGAATATTGTTCTGAAGGAAACGGAAGTGGAAGCCTTCCTGAAGAATACCGGTATCAGGCCCAAACTGGCCATTACCGACAGCCAGATGTTTCACAAGATGGACAAGGTCGTGCCCAAAGACATCCCCCTGACAGGTTTCAGCGTTTTGCTGGCCAGCAGGAAAGGAGATTTTGAGTCTTACCTTGAAGGAACTCCCGCGATCGGTGATCTGAAAGACGGCGACCGGGTGCTCATCCTGGAATCCTGCACCCACCAGGTGAATTGTGATGATATCGGCCGGTACAAGATTCCCGGTTGGATCAGAGATTATACCGGGAAAAAACTGGAGTTTGATATCGTTGCCGGCCTCGATCATTACCCCCGCGATGTGAAAGAGTACGCCCTTGTGGTCCAGTGCGGAGGCTGCATGATCACACGCAAGCAACTCAGCAACAGGCTTAAAGAAGCCAAAGACGCCGGGATCCCCGTAAGCAATTACGGCATGACCATCGCTTATACCAATGGGATCTATGAACGGGCTATTGCACCCTTTAATAGGGTTGAGGGTTGAGGGTTGAGGGTTGAGTTTTGAGTTAAGGGAAGATTTCTGAGTCCCAAAGTTCAAAGTTCAGGGTTCAATACCGTTCTCCGCGGGGAAAGAGTTTCCAATACACTCCAACACTATAGTTGATATACTGCAGCAGATTGATATTATTCTTATCGTAGAAGTTCATCTGGTAGCGGGCCATGACATTAAATCCCCATTGTTTTTCCATGCCCATGGGAATGCGTATTCCGGCTTCAGGTGCCAGGGAAAACTTCCACGACTTCTCATCATACTCATAGGTGCCCACCTGCAGGCTTTGCTCGGTATAGGCCGTTCCCACGCTTAGTCCGGCAAAAGGGATGACCCTGCCTTCCTCCAGGAAATGGTATTTGGCATTCACGTAAAGCGGGAAAATGTAAAACTCTTTCCAGGCAGTAGCTGTTATGGCTCCCCCTTCGAAATCCCAGGTTCCCCTTTCCACTTTTTCATAAAAGCCGGTCCACTGCAGCGTGAACCCCACGGTGATCTTTTTACCGATGTACCAATTGGCTGAACCGGACAGCCCACGAAGGCTCGTTTTTCCGGTAAAATCCTGCAGGTCCCCGATGGGAGTGGCAGGTTCGTAGCTTAACGTCCAGATCGACTGTGCGGATACGGCAAGGGAAAACACTACAGCCAGGAGGGATAATATGATCGTTTTCTTCATAATAATCAGGTTTTTAAGATTATTTACCCAGGTAGGGTGATTGTAAAAATGCCTCGTCCGTGCCAAGCTTGGCCCTGTCCTTATTGTAGGCACCATCATCTGTGGTATATCCTTCGATGAGGGCCTGCCAGTTGATCTCCAGCTGTGGAGGATCATCCTCCGGCTGAGGGTCCGGGTTATTGGTGTTCCATTCCATCACTTCCCGGTAAGAAGCCGCATCCAGCATTTCGTAGATCACGGTTCCCGTATAGGTTGAAACATTGACCGGGTAGCCCTGCGGGTACCAGGGATACCACGGATACCACCAGTCCCAGTATTCCGTATCCTTAAAACCAATACCGATGCCGATGCCCCATCCGTATCCCGGATAGCCCCACCACCATCCCGGGTTGTACCAGACCGTTTCATCGGATTTCATCAGGGTGAGTGTAGGAACGGCAATAAAATCGGCCTCATCCACTGAATTTACCAAAACATATTGCATGGCAGTAAAACGATCAAGCAGCAAGTCCAGCGCCTGGTCGGAAACACCATCTGCTTCGTAGAATTTAGCCACCTGGCTCTCTGTCAGGTAATTCGTTTTCAGCGAAGCCGAATCGGGCAGGTAAAATGTGGTGTAGGAAGCAAAATTGAAATCAGTATTGTAATAGGTGATGGTCATGTCGGTATCGTCGTAGGTCTTGGGCGGATCCTTATGACAGGAAACCAGCAAGGCCAGCGACATGGCCATAAAAATAACAAGAGGTCGTTTCATTGATGTAAATTTTGGTGAAGGACAAAGATAATCATTGTGCGTTGGTTTCCGGTATAAAACGAATCCAATCTATTGTTATTATTTATACCCAATATATATTATTGAAGGGGAAGATAATTACTTTTGTATGTGCGAATTTTGGCACAATTTTGTTTGTTCTAACAGCATTAACCAAGCTCACTAACTATGAAAAAAGTAATTATCTCTCTGATCCTGGCGGGATTGCTCTTCCCTGCCATGGCACAAAAATCCAACCTGATCGTATTTTCCGAAAACGGGGAAGGCTTCCAGGTCGTCCTGAACGGAGTACTTCAAAACGCTGATCCTGAAACAAATGTACTGATCACTGATCTTATCGCCCCGAGCTATAAGCTCAAAATCATTTTTGAGGCAGAGATCCCGGAACTGGACAAGACCCTGTATTTCCAGGAAGGAAGTGCACAATACACTTTTATGATCAAGCAGAACCGCAAGGGGGAATATGTGCTTCGTTTCCAGAATTCCGTACCCCTGGCCCAGGCTCCACCGCCACCGCCCACCCAGGTCGTGCATGTTTATTCAGCAACACCTCCGGCCACCTCGGTATCGGTAACACAAACCACTACCACAACCAGCACCAATGTAAACCCGGGAACCGGGACCAATGTAAATATGGATGCGAATGTTAGCGGGATCAACATGAACATTAACATCAACGAAACCAATGCCACGCATACGCAAACCACAACCACTACCACCACTACAACCACAGGAGGTGTAACCGGAACCACAACCGATGTTTATGTTCTTCCGGGTTACGACGGCTATTACGGATGCCCCTTCCCTATGGACGATGCAGATTTTCAGATGGCCAAACGTTCCATTGAAAGCAAAAGCTTCTCCGACAGCAAGATCACCCTGGCCAAACAAGTGCTCGACAATAACTGCCTGCTTACCGGACAGGTGTATGAGCTGGTCAGCTTGTTCGATTTCGAGGATGATAAGCTTGAGATCGCCAAATATGCCTATGGTTCTACCCTGGATGTAGGGAATTATTTCAGGGTGAACGATGCATTTGATTTCGAATCCTCTATTGAGGAACTCGATGCGTATATTATCGGATACCGGCGTTAGGAAGTCATAAAACGCTATTAAACTGATACTTACGAAAAGCACGTTATTTGTTGGCTGAAAACAACCATCCGTATAGAAGAATGAGCAGATTATTAACTCTGTATATTTCTTACACAAGCAAATGTTGATTTGCCTGAAATTGTATTAACTTTGAATCAACTAATCTTAATTCTACCTTATTATGAAAAAACTTTTTTTACTCATGCTTGCTGTCAGCTTTGGGATGTTCACCATGGCTCAGCAAAACCACCCGTTCAAGGTGAATGTAGGGGAAGATTTTGCACCCGCCAATAATGAAGCGGCGCAGAATTATACCACTCCTCCATCCACAATTAAAGTACCCACCCCCGATATCACTGCCGGTAATCCTGCCAAGGCCGTAACCATTCGAGAGATTGGAAATGCGGCAAATGCCTGGGGGCTTTCCTCCGGCGGCCGCACCTTCATGTGGGCTGATAATGATATTCAGAGCGTTGTTTTTGCTCACAGGATGCTGAGCCCTCCCGGAAGCGGTTACCTGGCCTTTGATGTTTCTGTTGACCAGGGAGCTACTTTCGAGATCGACCAGCAAATATATGATCCATCACTTTACCCGGCCGGAGCATCTCTCGGGAATGCCCGTTACCCGCAGATCGTGATCTATAACCCGGAAGGGAATGTTGACCCGGCCAATGCCATCACAACCTATTTTGCCCCCGTTCTTGACCAGACCAATGGGGATTCGTGGGGCGGTTATGGCATGGGAACCAACCCCATTACGGCTGTAAATCCGACCACACCTACGCAAACAGGCCTCTCTTCTTTAGGAGATGAACTGGTTTTCAGCGTTCCGGATGCTTTCCATATCACCTCCGGTGGTACAGCCATCTGCTACGAGCCTTCCCTTACCGAAGGACTTTTCGCCAATTATACCGGCTACCTCATTTATACTGCCGGACAGTACGATGCAGGCACCATGCTTTTTGATTATGAACAATCACTGATCGAATTCGACATCAGCGGTGGCGGAGCTGATGTGACCATCCCGACACAGAAACTGGCCTTCCATCCTGACGGACAGCACGGATATATGGCCATGCTTAGCAACAATGGTTGGAACGACATGTCGGATGGGGCTTATTATCCGATCCTCTTTGAAACCACTGATGGTGGTCAAAGCTGGGACGGCCCCTATACCGTTCAGCTTGGCGGCCCCGACGGACTTCCTGCCGTTTTGAATTATCTTACTGACGATCTGCTCGAAATGCTGTATGAGCCACCCATCCCCGCCAGGGAGGAACTCCTGTTTACCACAGCATTTGACATGGATCTTGCTGTCGATAAATTTGGCAACCCCCACCTGCTCTTCGTAGTCGGGCTCGGAAGCGGTGAATGGAGCATTTATTCATCGATTGAAGGGCTCCCCGGCACAGGCGGCATGATCGCCATGATCCATGCAGCATCCTATGATGGCATGGAATCCTGGTACGCCGACACACTGAACCTCCCCTACACCTTCAGGGGTGAGTTCCCGGGCAGCAGCGGAAGTACGATCGCAGAAGACCTTCGTCCTTACATCTCAACCTCCCCCGATGGAGGCAAACTCTTCTTCTCATGGCAGAATACCCGTATCGAGAATGTCGATGACAACCTTGCCCCCGATATCTATTGCATGGGATACGATGTTTCCACACTTGGATATACACAGCTTTATAATGTGAGCGCATTTACCTCCATCATGTGGCAGTCGTGGATGGCTACCGCCTCCTACTACGTTTTCGACGATGGTGCAGGAAACTATGAAGTTCCCTTCGTTTGTCAGATCATGGACCCGGACGACAACATCAACCCGGTTGCATTCCGCTATGTGGATGATTTCATCATTAATGAAAGTGATTTCGGATTCTGGACTTCCACTGCCGAAATGGACATTGAAACCATCAGCATCTCCGGAAATTATCCGAATCCATGCCGCGAAAATACCAGCGTGAGCATGAACCTGAGCGAAAATGCCAACATTCAGCTGAATATCAGCAACCTTATCGGCCAGCAGGTGAAAAGCGTGAATTATGGTCCTTACACCAAAGGATCCCACACGCTGAACATCAATGTTTCTGACCTTGAAAGCGGCATTTACATCTATACCATCACCAATGGCAAAGATGCCGTTGCCGGTAAAATGATCGTTGAATAAACACAAAATATCATAAGTTTAAAAAGGCTTCCTCCCGGGAGCCTTTTTTTTGTGGAGTGAAGTTTATGAAAGCCTATGAAAACCAAACAGGCAGATTTTTGTTATTTTAGTCAAAAAACCGGAATATGGTATCGCGGAAATACAGAACCGACTCGAAATACAATATCTTTAATTTCATAAAAGAGGAAAGCCTGGGTGGATACATCCTGATCGGGATCACCATCATTGCCCTGGTCTGGGCGAATTCGCCCATGTACGAAACCTATCATTACCTCTGGCATGAACTGCAGATGGGATTCCGTTTCGGTGATTTCGATCTGACCACCTCCCTGCACCACTGGATCAACGATGGTTTGATGGCCATGTTCTTTTTTACCATCGGACTGGAGATCAAACGCGAGGTGCTGGCTGGGGAGCTATCCTCATTCAAAAAAGCCAGCCTGCCCATTATTGCGGCTATCGGCGGAATGGTGGTTCCCGCACTGGTGTATGTGATCATTGACTATAAAACACCAGAATTCCTGTCGGGATGGGGAATCCCGATGGCCACCGATATTGCTTTTGCCCTGGGGCTTATGGCTATGCTGGGAAAAAGGGTCCCGATCAGCCTGAAGGTTTTTCTTACCGCCCTGGCCATCGCCGACGACCTGGGGGCCATCATGGTGATCGCCATCTTTTACACCGAGTCCATCAATCTGATCGAATTGCTGAATGCAGGCTTTTTCCTCCTGGTACTATTTTCGGCCAACAGGCTGGGAGTCAGAAGCACCACATTTTATGCCCTGGTGGGCGCCATCGGGGTATGGACCTCTTTCCTCTTCTCGGGTGTGCATGCCACCATTGCCGGGGTGCTTATCGCCATGACCATCCCCGTCAGGCCAAAGATCGATGAGCTCACCTTCATTAAACGGCTGACAAGATGCCTTACCGTGTTCACCAAAACAGATCCCAATAATAAAAGTCTGCTCACCAGGAGACAAGCGAATGTGATCAGCCAGATCGGCAAACATGTGGATGATGCCAACACCCCGCTTCAAAAGCTTGAGCATGCCCTCCACCCTGTAGTGATCTATTTCATACTGCCGATATTTGCCCTCAGCAATGCCGGGGTTCATATCGAAGGGAATATCCTCAACATGCTGCTTCACCCCATATCACTGGGCGTGATGGGAGGCCTGCTCCTTGGGAAATTTATTGGTATCAGCCTGTTTACGCGATTGGCTGTCCGGTTTAAACTGGCGTCCCTGCCCCCGAATGTCGGGTGGCAGCACATTTACGGCATGGCCTTCCTGGCCGGGATCGGCTTTACCATGTCAATGTTCATTGCCGACCTCGGCTTCGAGAACGACTATTATGAAGAGGTGGCCAAAGTCGGGATCCTGGCAGCTTCTTTTATCGCAGCTATCCTTGGTGTAAGTATTTTACGCATGGCCAAAGCTGTGAAATAAGGTTTGATTGCCAGCCTTTTACTGAATGATCAGCTTTTGGGTTGTATTTCCATCCCTGGTGCGTAAGAAGTATAATCCGGGAGGCAGGTGCCCGATCGCAATAATGTTCGAATCTTTGCTCAGCTTATGTGATAAACAAAGCCTGCCTTCAATGGTATAAATATCCAATACAGTGTTTTGCATGGAAGAGATCCTTAACATGTCATTTGCAGGATTCGGCCAGAAACGGATTTGTTCATCACCGGTAAACTCCGGCACACCGACAACCTGGTGGAGTCCCCAGAATAACTGCGCAGTGAAGTCCTTCTCCAGGATTCCTGTGCTTTGGTTCACCACGAAATACCTCCATAAGAACATGTTCTGGTCATCATCATAACTGAACAAACCCTGCTCAATGAACCTCCATTCATTTTGTTGCCAATCCCAATCGTACCTTAGGTCAATCATACGCATACCAAGCCCGTTATATTCATACTCATGCTTTTCCATTTCCATCCAGGTACCGCTCCAACCGTCATATGAGCGATACTCCGTTTCATTGCCATTCATATCGTATTCGTAAATGCGCAGGAAGGTCGATATCACAGAATCATTCTGTTCATAGTGAAACAGTGTATCGCTCGTACACCAGCCCTGGGCATTATATGCATAGTGCCTGTATTCATTAGCGATATATTTTCCGGAATCCGGATACCAAATGAAAGTTTCATCGAATTCAATATTTTGCTGCGCATCGTAAGTGTATACTGTGCTGTCTTTTTTTTGCCAGACCTGTGCGTTATGATCATAATAACTGTATAGGGTGTATTCTTTTAAGCCGGAAGTACCAATATAAGTATGCTGATACCGGTCTTCTTCCAACCACAGGTTGTTAAAAAAATCACTCATAAAAATTGTAAGATACTCCAGGCGGTTGATCTCATCATAGTCGAACTCACGTTTACTTGCCTTGTACCACTGATTGGAATCAGGGAAGAAACCCAGGCTGGAATCTGACAGGATCTGACCATGCTCGGTATATGCTACGTATTCCTTTCCCATAAGGAAAGAATCAGGGCTGTTTTCCACGAAACCGTGGATATACATGGAATCCATAAGCAGAACTTCTATTCCGGGTTTTGGAATTTCCATCTGCTGATCAATCTTTGAGAAAATATCGACAATCTCCTGAGATTGCATTAAAACAGGCACAAGGAGCCATAAGCTGAGGTAAAATATCTTTTTCATCATTAAGTTAATTGGTTCGACCAAATATAATACAAAATTTGATTTGAATATATGCAAGAATACATTGCTCCGGATACCCAAAAAGGTGTGTTTTTTTTGTATCTTTATGGAATCAGCAAAAAACAACAGAGCATGAATTTCATCAACCACGAACTTGATAATATTGCCATTACGGTTAAATCCCATAAACTCCTGAAGGAACTTCTGAAGGAAAATCCACCCCTGGAGGAGATTATGCGGAATGCCCGCAACGAAACTGAGGCTCTGGTTGGTGTCAGGAACTGGGTAACGACCAGCCTGGAAGGGAATCCGCATGCATACCGGTTTTATAAAAACGAAGTGCATGGGCGTGAGGCTTTCGAAAAACTAAGCTGGAAAGATTTTGCTGCCATCCGGATCCTGGATTATATCGATAATGCGGGAAGGCGATTCGATGATCTTAACCTCAGGGGAGAAAAAGCCATCAGCAACCCCGTAAAACTGATCTGGCTGGCGGTAAATTTCGGCACCGGGGGAGCGAAACCCTACTTTTTCAAGGATATGCTTCAGCTTTTCAGGCAATTTACAGGCAAGAGCAAAAGAAAACTCCCGAAGCGCGAGCAGGTGGAGGAATGGATGGCCCGCTGGTCAACGGGGCTTGATCCGCGCATTGTGAAGCTCAGGGAGGAAAACCGCGAACGTATCCTGAAGATCATCATCGACCGCATCGACAATGGGGAAATCAGGGATTCAAAATTTTTCTTTGAAGAAGGCATGTCGCAGGAGCAGAAATACCTGCGCGCCCTCGAATGGTGGAAAAGCTCGCTCTTTCACCTGCGCTTTGCCGTAAGGTCGCCGGAACTGCTGAATGAACTGCTTGGGTATTCACTCGACCCCGACACCATGAAACTGCTGAAAGAAGCTGAGGAGATGGGAATCCCCTTTTTCATCAACCCATATTACGTTTCCCTGCTGCATGTAAGGGTCCCCTATTTTGCCATTGGAGCCGATCTGGCCATCCGCCATTATGTGGTGTACAGCAAACAGCTTATTGAAGAATACGGCCATATCGTAGCCTGGGAGAAAGAAGACCAGGTGAGCCCGGGTGAACCCAATGCCGCCGGATGGATCCTTCCTTCTGAACATAACCTCCACCGGCGTTATCCCGAGGTAGCCATCCTGATCCCCGATACCATGGGGAGAGCCTGCGGAGGACTCTGCGCTTCCTGTCAGCGCATGTACGACTTCCAGCGCGGCAATCTGAACTTTAACCTCGACAAGCTGAAACCCGGAGAAACCTGGGAAGAGAAATTGCAGCGACTGCTAAAATACTTTGAAGATGATGCCCAGTTGCGCGACATCCTCATTACCGGAGGTGATGCACTGATGAGCTCAGACAAATCGCTTGGAAAGATCCTTGAAGAAGTATACCAGATGGCCCTGAGAAAGAAGGAAGCCAACAAAAAGCGTGAAAAAGGGAAGAAATTTGCAGAGATGCTCAGGGTACGGCTGGGCACCCGGCTTCCGGTGTACCTGCCGCAGCGGATCACTCCTGAGCTGGTAGAAGTACTTGGTAATTTCAAGAAAAAAGCCAGCAAGATCGGCTTCAGGCAGTTCTTCATACAAACCCATTTCGAGTCGCCCATGGAGGTGACACCGGAAGCCCGTGAAGCAATTCGAAGGCTGACCTCATCCGGCTGGACCGTAACCAACCAGCTGGTGTTCACCGCTGCAGCATCCAGGCGCGGACACTCAGCCAAACTCAGAAAGGTACTTAACGAGATCGGTGTGCTCAATTACTACACTTTCAGTGTAAAGGGGTATATGGAAAACAATTTCAACTTTGCCACCAACGAAAGGGCGGTTCAGGAACAAATGGAAGAAAAAGTATTCGGCATGATCCCCGGGAAATACCAGGATACCATCAGGGAGTTTCCGGAGGATGCCGAAAACCTGACGAACAATATCCAGGCCCTGCTGAAAAAAACCGAACTCCCCTTCCTGGGCACCGATCGCAACGTACTCAACCTGCCAGGTGTGGGAAAGAGCCTCACTTTCAGAACGATCGGGATCACAAGGTATGGAAGACGCATTCTGGAATTTGAACTTGATCATACCCGAAAACATACTCCCGCCATGAAGGATATGGATAAGGTGATCATTATTGAATCCAAATCGATCAGCGAATACCTGCAACAACTCGAAGAAATCGGCGAAGATATCGCCGAATATGAAAGCATCTGGGGATATTCGATCGGCGAAACCGAAGCTCGCAGCCCCCTCTATGAATATCCAGACTACGCTTACCCCCTGAGCCCCGAATATACCCACCTGGGAACAATAGCACAACAGTAAGTTGTTAAAATATTGTTAAATAGCACATTACAATTTTCAATGAGGCTTTGGAAGTTTATATTTGTATAAACTCAAAAGCCTTTAGCATGATTAAAAAAGTACTATTCCTCATTCTCTTTGCCTCTGTATTTGGAACGGGAGTATCACAAAACTTCCAGCAGCACTTCCGTATTGCCGGAAATCACTTTCACGAAGTCATTACTGAACAGCTTGATGACGGTTCCAATGACCTTTTGATCGCCGGAAATTTCTTTGATCCGGGCTTTTCATCCCCCCTGATGGAGCTCGCCCGCTTTAACGAGATCAGCGGAAACCTGCAATGGCATTTCATGTATTATGACCCTACCTCCGATTTTGAAGATGTGCGTGTTTTCGATATAACCCGCTTCGACGGGAACCTCGGGGAAATGATCGCATTGACGGGTTCATTGAAGGTCGACGATACCAATTATGTTTTTATTGTCAGGGCCAATGATAACGGAAATTTCGTTGACGGTGCCTATTACCGCGACCTGGTCCCTGCTTCCGTTCATTCACAGGGACTGAACATTATCAGCACCCAGAACGGATTTGCAGTGGGTGGGTTTACCAATATGGATTATGACCCATCAACCGCCGACAGCACAACAGGGTTCATCATGCTGGCCGACAGCAACCTCTTCCCGCTCTGGACAAGGACCATATTTACAGGGCATGCCAACGCCAGCTTTGACTACGATATGGTCTCAGACATCACCGAAACCGATGACGGGTATTTCGTGACCGGAAGCGTGACCTGCCTGCCGTTATTCACCCAACAGGGAGTTCTGGGCGCTAAATTCGATTTCAATGGCAACCTGATGTGGACCAGCAGTTATGAATATGGCAACAGCCGAGATGTAGGGGTCGATGCCTATTACGACGATTTGAATGATGAAATATACCTCCTGGCCAACTATTCGGCATCGCATTATTTTGGTGTAACGGTGATCGATGATAACAGCGGAACGATCGACCCGGCACGTTCCTGGAGAGCATACGACTGGAACAACCTTGACCGCTATGGATTCAGCATTATGCCGGCAAATGATACAGGCCATCTTGTGGTAGCAGGATATATCCGCAGCGGCAGCTATGTCAACCAGTATAACACCACAGTTACGGCCGAAAGCCTGCCGTTCAGCTACGAATTTGAAAAAGCGACCGGCGACCAGACTGATACCAACTATTTCTATCATGTTCCCTATACCGATCCCGGCTTCACGGATTACTTTGATTTCTGGAGTTCGCAAATGCCCCTGATCTATTACCCGGAGATGGGGTTGAAACTGCAAAACAGCGATGGATATTATTTAGCAGGTCTCCGTACCGACAGCCTGAGTGGCGAAAGCCAGGCAGAAATGATCATCACCGACAGCATGCACCTGAATTACTGCTATCGTTCACCCCTTTTGCTCCAGCACGATCCTATGCAGCCCAACCCGGTGCCCACGAGCGTGGGAACAAGCACCCCCTTTAGGGAGATCATCCTGCTGGTGAATGTTCCTTTCGACCATGAATTGGATTCCTCATGCAGGGCGATGCCTCCCCCACCTGCAGGATGTAGTTGTGATTCGCTGGCCAAAGATGTGGCCGATGGTTTCTCTTATACCGTATCGGGCCTGCAGCTTGATGTGAAACCCAATTCGCTGGATGCAGATTGCGACAGCGTTGAATGGGACTGGGGTGACCTTCACAGCAGCACTTCCCAGGGCAACAATCCTGTTAGCCATACATACCTGTTTGGCGGCGGATACCTGGTTTGCATGAAAGTTACCCGCTTTGCCAGTGACGGGAGCGTTTGCCGCGATTCTATTTGTTATGATATCGCCGTACCCGGAGGGGTCGGAATACCGGAACATAAAGATGACCTGCACAATTGGCCGGTTCCGGCACAGGATCAACTGCATATCCGGCTAAAGGATGCTTCAGGCATGCCTGAATATTCGCTGTACAATATGCTTGGCTTACGCGTAGCGGATGGACGTATTGAATCCCCTGCTTTTAACCTTGATGTTAGCTCATATCCCACAGGCATCTACACCCTGAAGATCGATTGGCCGAACAAAAGCTTAAGCCGTAAAATCCTGATAAGGTAGTCTTTGAGAACATGGATGAACTTCAGCACTATTGACATCCTGCACCAAGGATGAGGAAGACGAATGCGAGTAGACCAACTGGGAACAGACCATAATTTACAATAAGCAGGCAAAGCAAAAAGCGGTACAGCAGGAGCAAGCATCCGGCATACGTGGTATGAGAAATGCCTCCTTTACATCCGACGCATTGCCCACTCTACTTATTCTTTGTAAGCAACAATGGATTTTGAGAACTATTTATAATCCATCCTTCATTTAGCTGAATGCTCCAATGATTACCGGAAATTAAGCTATCACAGAAAATAATTGGTTTACTTAACAAAACATAACTCCAGTTTTTTTCGAGAAAAACCGGGGCATCCGACACCAATACCCCCCATGATGAAGATATATGAGTATTTTTTGTATAAACGGTTCCCAGACCATATAGGTCAATGGCATTCATAGGATCAAAACTTATGTTCATGCCCCCAAGCAATGGAACTTGCAAAACAGTATCTTTATAAAACATCGTATTATACGATTCCAAAATCTCAACTTTTCTCTGATATAAAGAATCCTCATGTTGAATAAGATCCCGTCCGTTATATGCAGATAAACGATTGTCTACTAATGTTTCCAGAAGATTCTCATCGAATCTGAAGTTAAGTTTTTCCTGTAAAAGCTTAGCAATATTATCGTGGCTCCTGATCTCACTCTTCCAATGAATTCCATACATATCAGCCAAATATGCATATGCAGGACCTGTTTTATATCCAAAATACCATTGATACGTTTTTTCATTCTCAGCATCTTTTAATCTTTTTGCAAGAACATATCTCAGGGTATCAACACTGTATCCTGACAACATTGCACCGGTGTATTCCGCCATCCCTTCATGTTTTTCAAAATCACCTTCACTCTTCATTGCCTCATCATAAAGCTGGTAGCGGTAATTACGAAATAAAAACGCATCATACAATGCCTGCAATCGTTCCTCACCTTCATGGATAAGTGCTTTGCATAAGGCCCTGAACTCCAATTGTAAATATATCCTACCCTCCATTGATTCAAGATGCTGATTTTCCGAGCTTACAGACGGCAAGCCAACATCATTCTGGATACCATGAAATGCCTCATGGGCCATGACCCACTTTCTTTCTGGCGTATTTGTTTTGGGTAAAAACTCCCAATTGATCATGGTCCACATTTCACCATATATAATTTTAGAAGTATTTGCAATGCCCACTTCATTTTCAAGAACCCCTAAATAAACATTATGTGTTTTTTTGAAACTGTTTTCAGCATTTTGACGATTGGCCACTAAAATCCTTGATTCCGGGTCGACAAACATCAATTTATTATTAATGGGTTTTCCCCATAAGCGGCCCTTATCCCACTCAATAATATCCTCAAATTCTGTAAAATATGACATAATCAGGTCTAAGTCAAAACAATGATCCCGGATGGGATCAATAGTATTGTTCTGAGCATTAATGCACCTTCCTGCAATAAAAAAAACAATGGTGATTACCATTAAAAATTTATACTTCATTTTATCAGATTTCTGTGAATAAAAAATTAATTGCATCGCCAGTATATATCATTTTCATGCTCATATTCCAGCACTCCGTCCCACTCAATATATACACCTGCATATTTAATCACTATTCTGTCGTTCAATTCGATAAGATATTCCTTATTGGGTAAATACACTACCATTTTGTCGATGTGCCAAAGCTGATCTTTGATATATGTTATCACAGGATAATTCATTACCGTAATTTTATTCTGATCCTTGACCAGGCTAAGTACAGTTTTATGCAGAATACTAGTATCATTGATCGCTTCTGCATTCATAGGATCGAATCCCCTGTATTCAGGGAAGGAATTAAAATCCAGGGTAATTTTCACCCCCCCCTGATCCCGGAATTCCAATAAATGAGCATTATGCATTTCAACTTCTTTACGAGTATAATAGCGTGATATAAGATTCAGCTCTGCTAATTCCGGGACAACACCATCAAGGGGTTTAAATTTGGAAATAAAAAAATCAAATAAACTCAATCCTGAATTATAATACCCGGTTTCCCATCCTTCTGTTCTCTGGTTTAAAATACAGCACATAGCCATTCCTGCAGCGATATGCCTCTTTCGAATATCCGATCGGCCAAAGAAGGGATCGGTTAAAAGACGAAAAAAATATTTTTCCTCATAATTTCTTTTGATTTCGGCTGGAACATTTGCAAATGTCTTATAATACATATATTCACAATAAAATGCCGGTCCTTCAAAGCTTTCAACACTCTTTTCATATCGATAGTACTCTTTAATCAGAGATTCACGTTTTTTCCGACAAGCGTAAAACTGATTTAGGAGTTGATTAAATTCAGCCTCATCCGGCGTGAAGCACATTTGATATAAGAGCCTGTGCTCATATATTTTAACAGCATCATTTACAGGATTTTCAGGATATGTTAGCATTAAGGCAACGTCATCAAATTCCAGTTCAGGCAGGCAATTTCGCTGATAAACGTGATGCATCTCATGATACAGTACGCTGATCCCTTCATCCGGGTACAAATATTTACCTGACTCATAATCAAGTGTTGCCGTCCATATATTATTGATTTCCGCTTGACTGGAACCAAATAAATCTAAATTACTTTGTTTGCCTATGGATAATGAATCAGATAATTTCATAAAACCTGCTGGTGGGTTCGGATGATTAAGCAAAAATGCAGGACCTCCGACCCGAAACAGACAGATAGGAGAACTTTTCATCCCTGGCCAAATGCTTTCAATGCATGTAGTGGTGTTTGCACAAAATTTTTCTGCTGCATTCAGGTATATACTATCCAGAGAAGATAATTCCTGTTGTCCTGACCCAATATTATATAGAGCTGAATGAAAGATCAGGAGTATAAATACTTTTCTTACCATCATTTTTGACTTAATCGTTCTGAGATCTTTCGCAATTATTGCACAAATATATGTTTTATATATACTCATAAAGCATAATTTAATATAAAATCTCGTTATTGCACAATACGGTGGAAATAAACATCTTCAGCTGTTAAATAACAAGGGAAGTAAAGCGGTTGGTGCTGCGAATGAATATTAATGAAATGGCGCTCAAGAGGTTACCCTGAATCTCAAGAACCAGGGGGGGAGCGTCTCTTTGATTTTTACTACAACATATAGATATTCTCCCCTATGCGTTGGAGGAAATACAATATTAGAGGAATCAAAACACTCGTAACGAATGAGACAATTGTCTTTACATTATATGGATAAACAGGCATTTCAGTGGTAATATGGTACATTTCTTTAACATTTTAAAAATCATCCTGGGCCTCATTGTCAATAGCCTTGTCAGCATCATAGACCTGGGTTTGAATCCCACAGGCATCTACACCCTGAAGATCGATTGGCCGAACAAAAGCTTAAGCCGTAAAATCCTGATAAGGTAGTCTTTGAGAACATGGATGAACTTCAGCACTATTGACATCCTGCACATTATTTCATATATTTGGGTAATCGATATCATCTGTATTGTTAACCCAAATTGAAAAAAATGACAAACCTTATGAGACGATCGCTGCTCCTCTTCATTGGAGCAGCATTTATATTTAGCCTGCCATCATGCACCAAGGATGAGGAAGATGAATGCGAAAAGACTAAATGGGAACAGACCATTAATTACAATGTGCAGGCAAAGCTAAAAGCAGCCCAGGCGCATCTGCCGGATGATAAGATCCTGAAAGAAGCCACGAACATGGAATGCATCGTGCACATTTACAAGATCCATTGCGGGGGATTCCAGGGGCCGACCATGAGTGCAACGACCAATCATGACCCTAGGGCCATTTCAGAGGATAATTGGCTGTATGGATTTTACATCGGGAAGATCCTGGGGTTTGATTTCGATAACGACAAGGATTACCTGACACTCTCAGGAAGCATTACCGCAACATTTGAAGACGGTAGCCAGTACAAAACCAATAGCATGTCTGTCCCTGTAACCGCTCCACCCTGGGCCCACGACTGGACCAGGGATTATTTCTATGTAAACATTCAATCGACGGCTGTGTGGGAGCGGATTAATTAGTCTGCATTCAGGTTGCAGGAATTGATGTATAGGTGAAAGGTGCGGGGTGCGAGTATTATATGAAAGCAAGTGGATGATGCTGACCTAACCTTGATTTACGCATTTAATATTTTTATATTTGGAGAAATACACTGTCATGAAAAATGAATTACTCCTGGCTTGCCTGCTGAGCCCTGTCATCTGCTTCAGCCAGGTTTCCGGCTGGATGGAGCAAAACAGTGAGGTAAATGCCAGTCTGCATAACGTTTTTGCCCTGGATGAGGTCCATGCATGGGCTCTGGGAAGTACACATGTGCTGATCATGACCACTGACGGAGGACTGAACTGGGAGAATACCACCATGCCCTTTCCCGCCACTTGCATCCACTTTTTCAATCCGCTGCACGGAATAGCTGCCGGCGGCAGCAATATAATGACCACAAGCGATGGAGGATATAGCTGGAGCACAGAACCATGCGGATTGAATACCAACATCACTCACATGAGCTTTGCAGATTCCCTGAACGGATGGATGATCGGCAATCCCGGCGAAGTCATCTTGCATACCAGCAACGGTGGCATGACATGGCAAAATCAGTCATTGGGAATGAATGATCTTAGCCTAAAAAGGATTGATTTTGCCGACCCGGATCATGGGTGGATACTTGCCATTGAAGAAGTAGGTTTTCCTGAGAAAAATTATCATCTTTTTAATACCATAAATGGAGGACAAAGCTGGACGCTTGAAAAAACTTGGGGTTCCGGCAGTTACAGCGGCACTCATATTTATGATCTTTGCGCGATCGATTCCATGGATCTATGGGTGGGAGGAAATGTCTATGATTACTATTCCTTCTATGACCTTGGAATAGCAGAGCAATCCACGAATGGGGGACATACGTTTCCCTATGGGTTCTATTTCGAATATGCACCTGCAATTGAAAGCATTCATTTCCCGGATGCAATGCATGGCTGGGCACTTTTCTATAACCAGGTCTATACGTTGGACTTTACTACCGGATGGCCGGTACAGCAATACATAACCGATGGAATCCATCTGAATAGCGTATATTTTACAGACAGCCTGAATGGCTGGGTAGTTGGCGACAGTGGTATTGTTTTGCATACCTGCAGCGGAGGCATGGTCGATATAAAAGAAAGGACAAATATCCATCAGGAATCCTTCGATATTTTCCCTAATCCATGCAGCAGTTCCCTGCACATCCTGCTTCCGGAATTATCTGATAAAGGAATTATTAATATATATAAGGCTGGTGGATCTTGCATGCTCCGCACCAGCGTTTTTAAAAAATCAAAGCAAGATAGTCCTTGATGTCAGCAGCCTCCCGCCAGGTGTATATTTTCTGCATCTCAAAAACCAGGAGAATATCAGAGTACATAGAAAACTGATCATACAATAAATACACCTGAGTGTTTCTTATTTAAGCCTTTCAGTCCTCCCATTTTTTGCTATTAAGTCGTAAATTGCAGCCTGCACAGTACATACTCCTGACGCTATGGCCAGAAACCTTATTCCTTTTCTTCTTACGGCAATTATCCTGTTTGCATTAGATCCGGCGTATTCCCAAACAGCATCACCGGCACGGATCACGGCCACCCTGGACGCCGGATGGATTTTCAAGGCCGGCCCCGATGAGAATGCCCACCTTCGCAACTGCGACTGCTCCGAATGGCAAGAAGTTCAAATCCCTCACGACTGGGCCATCGAACAGGATTTTATCCCCGATGGTGACGGAAACACAGGCAAATTACCCTGGAAAGGGGAAGGCTGGTACCGGACATTGCTTCAAATTCCGCAAGAATACCAGGGAAAGAAAATATATCTTCTTTTCGACGGAGTGATGGCATTCCCGCAGGTTTATGTGAACGGGAAGCTCGCAGGCCAATGGGATTATGGATACAATTCCTTTTATCTTGATATTACTGATTTCCTTGAATTTGGAACCAATAACCTGCTTGCTGTCCATGCCGACACAAGAAATCACGACAGCCGCTGGTACCCCGGGGCCGGGATCTACCGTAAAGTTCAGATGATCATTACCCATCCTGTTCATGTTGCCATCTGGGGGACCTATATCACTACAGAATTTACTGAAGGGGCCCATGCGGATGTGAAGATCGCCACGCGCATCAAAAACACCACAGATGAGGAAAGCGTGATCAGAATCCGGCACAGCATTTTCGCCCCCGGGAACAGCAAAACAGCAGAGCATACAGATCATACAGGCATCCCTCCGGGAAAAACAATGACGCATGAACATATCTTTAGCATCGCAGAGCCTATGAAATGGGATGTGGAGCATCCTCAGCTTTACACCCTGAAAACTGAACTTTATAAAAACGATGAACTTATCGACTCCTATTGGTCAAGCTTTGGGATCAGGGAAATGGAGTTCACTGCCGACAGCGGTTTCCAACTGAACGGGCGCAGGCTGCAGCTTAGAGGAGTGAACCTGCATCACGACCTCGGCCCTCTGGGAGCCGCTTTCAACAAAAGGGCAGCCGAAAGGCAACTGCAGATCATGAAGGAAATGGGATGCAATGCCATCCGTACAAGCCACAATACCGCTGCCCCCGAAATACTTGCCTTGTGCGATGAAATGGGTTTGCTGGTCTTTAACGAGGTGTTCGACAAATACGACGCTAAGGCCGACATTACCGACACTACCGACTTCGAGGGCTTTGCCCGCAGGAATATCCGGTATTTTGTGCTGCGCGACAGGAACCACCCCTGCGTTTTCCTGTGGAGCGTCGGGAATGAGATCGGGGATGTGCAGTGGAATATCGACAATGGTTTTGATAAGCTCCGGACCATGGTCAAATACGTCAGGGAATACGATCCCTCACGACCGGTCACCCTGGTATGCGACAGCCGTGAAAGCGCTGAACTGCGTCATTTTGACTATTATGACGTCCATAGCTGGAACTATGGCCGCCGCTATAGCCTGGCCAGGCAGCTCGAGCCGGGAAAGTCAGTAATCATCAGTGAATCGGCCTCAACCTTAAGCACGCGAGGTTTTTATGAGTTTCCGCTTCCGGAGGAAAAAACCGATTTCACTTCCTCGCTGCAGGTAAGTTCTTATGACCTGAATGCACCGGAATGGGCAGAGTTGTCGGACGACGATTTCATGTGGCAGCAGGAGGAGCCCTATGTAGCCGGGGAATTTGTGTGGACCGGCTTCGATTATCTGGGAGAGCCCACACCCTATAATAATAGGTGGACTGCCGAAAACGGTATGACCGACCTCGAAGCATCACGCAGTTCCTATTTCGGTATTGTTGACCTTTGCGGCATCCCAAAAGACCGATATTACCTGTATAAGAGCCATTGGAAACCGGAAGAGAATACTATCCACATCCTCCCCCACTGGAACTGGGAAGACCGCATTGGAAAAGAGGTTCCGGTATTTGTTTATACCAATGGCGATTGTGCAGAACTCTTCCTGAACGGGGTATCCCAGGGGAAGAAGTGCAAGGATCCGGGATCAGCAATATCGACCGAACGATTCAGGCTGATGTGGAAAGAGGTGGTTTATGCCCCGGGGGAACTAAAAGCCGTGGCCTGGAAAAACGGACAAATGATCGGAGAGGCCAGGGTAGTGACGACCAGTGAACCCGTGAAGCTCAGACTGACCCCCGACAGAAAACTGATCCATGCCGATGGTAAGGACCTGTCGTTCATTCTTATCGAAGCCCTTGACAGGGACGGGAATGTACATCCCCTGGCGGGAAACAGGATAAGCATTGAAGTTATAGGCAGCGGCAGAATTGCCGGTGCAGGCAATGGCAATCCGCAATCCCTGAATCCATTCAAGTGCGCAAAGGTGGATCTGTTTCATGGCAAAGCCATGCTCATCATCGCATCAACAAGAGAGGAAGGTGAAATACAAATACTGGCAGGCAGCGAGGGCCTGGAGCCAGCGACAATGACATTAAAAACGCTGAAATGACTTGATTTTTCAGTCCTGCCTGATCATACTGATCTTTTCCAGCAGCTTGCGGTTCAGAATAGTAATGTTCTTTCCGTCAACGGCGATGATCTTGTCTTCGGAAAGATCACGCAGGATCTTGGTGATCGTTTCCCGTGTGGTTCCGATATATTGCCCCCATTCAACACGGTTTACAGGCAGCTCGAATTCATCTTTCTCGAAAAGATGTTCGGCAAAATAAAGCAGAGAATCGGCCAGCATGGCGGTGAGTTGCTTCTGAACTTTGTTCACACAACGCTCATAATGATCTACCAGGCTATAACTAAGGGTTTTAACTATTTCAATGGCAAACTCATTATTCTGTTCAAGAAGATGGTTAAACCCGTGAACATCGATCTGGCAGGCACTTGCATTACTAAGTGCTGTTGCCGAATAGCTGTGGTATTTATTGGCAAAAACATCATCGATCCCCAGGAAGCGTGGCCCTTTATCGATCAGTAAAATTTCATCCCTTCTGATCGGGCCGGTCTGATGGATCATGAAGATCCCGGAAGAGATAAACACGATGTTCTGGGTGAACGTACCCTGCTTGAAGATCTTCTCCCCTTTCCGGTATTCCATGCCCGTGCTCCGTGAGCACAAAAGTTCAAGCTCCCCCTCATCAAGCGTAAAGACGGGTATAGACTTTACGGCGCATTTTTTACACTGGCACTGGTGGATCTCCTTTTTCATTCAGCAAAATATATGCAACGAACAGCATGTGTGAGATTTCTTAAAAAATACTGTAATCCACACACCACTCAAAGATAATAAAACTATCAAATACTTTGAGATTTCCACTCGGCAATTTTTTTGTGTATAAGCGCTAATTAATAAATCTTTGTTAAATAATTAACAATAACGCAATCTTATGGAAAACAAAAAAATGACCTTGGCCCTGTTTTCAGGGAGCCTCGACAAACTGACCGCTGCCGGGATTATCCTGGGAGGTGCTGCTGCAGACGACATGGAAGTGGATATTTTCGTGNNTTGCAGTGCGCACGCGCATTTCGTAAAGACATCGGAGATGATCCCGATAAACTGGCAATGGCTGAGAATCCTCACCTTAAAGAAGAATTTCTTAGATCCCTTGAACAGCTTAAGGTAAAAACCTGGCTGGAATTCTTTAAAGAAGCCAGAGAACTCACCAACGTAAAAATCCACGTTTGTGGACTCGCAGGAAAGATCTGGGGTGGTGAAAAACTCGATGATTTTGTAGATATCGTAGATGACATCTGCGGGATAGGAGAATATATCACCTCCGCACAGGAAGCTGATGTACACCTGTTTATTTAATTATTAAATTATTAAATTTTAAAATCATTTCATTATGAATGAAGAAGAATTGAAACAACTGCAAGTAAGTAAATCAGTTGATGCCAGGGGAACGGCATGCCCGGGTCCTCTGCTGGCCGCAAAGAAAGCAATCGGTGATATCGCCCCCGGCGAGGTCATGGAAGTTTTATCGACCGACGAAGGAACCAAAAGAGACATTCCCAAATGGGCCACCAAAAAAGGCCATGAATACCTGGGAACCCTCGAAGAAGCCGGTTATTTCAAGATCTATATGAAAAAATAATGAATACGGAAACAACATCCAGTATCCTGGTTTTTTCAACGGAAAAGATCTCCGATCCTGCTATCGACCTGGCGGGTTTGCTGAAAAAGCACTACCCCGCCAGTGTTACCACCATCAGTGTTCCCTGTTCCAGCGCCGTGAAACCAAAATGGATCATGCACGCATATGAACGGGGGTTTGATGGGGTTTTCATTGCTGCTGACGGTACCGACTGCCCATACAGTGAAAGCTGTTCTGAGAATACCGCAGCAGTGGTGAGTAAAACACAGGAATTGATGAAGGAAAAGGGAATGGACCCGGCCAGGCTTAAAATGGCAGCCATATGCTCTGTTTGTGCAGAAGCTTTTGTGAAACACATGAAATCTTTTGTAGAAAGCCTGGCTGCCGAAAAAGAAAAAACAGAATAAATGACACAAATTACAGATAAGTCTGCGTCCTATGATGTGCTGGTCATTGGCGGAGGAATTGCAGGTGAAGAAGCCGCATTGAACCTTGCGAACCAGGATTTTAAGGTACTGATGGTAGAAAAAGATTTTTCCCTTGGCGGAAAAATGATCCACCTCAGCAAGGTCTTCCCCACCCTCGACTGTTCTGCCTGCATCACCACCCCGAAAGTATCTGAGGTGGCCCGGCATCCGAATATCAGCATACTCACGCATACCGAAGTTAAAGAGATCCACAGGAACAGTAAAGGTTTTGATACTGTGATCGAAAAAAAGCCCCGGTATGTCGATGAAGAAAGTTGTACCGGATGTCAGCTATGCGAAGAAAAATGCCCGGTGATCGTTGACGACCAGTACCAGTACGACCTCGTTGGCAGGAAAGCCGTTTATGTGCCCTTCAGCATCGCGAACCCGAGAGTAGCCACGATCGACATTGAGAATTGCATCCTCTGCGGTGCCTGTGAGAAGGCCTGCCCGGCCAATTCCATCGACTTTACGCAGGAATCCGAATTTCTGAAGGTACATGTAAACTCGGTTGTGCTCGCCACGGGTTTCACCCTCTTCGATCCGACTCGCATTGATCGCTACGGATACGGGAAATTCAAAAATGTGGTCACCTCCATGCAAATGGAAAGGCAACTCGTACCTACAAGGCCGTATAATAATGTACTGCGTCCGGGCGACGGAAAAATGCCCGACAATATCGCCTATGTGCTTTGCACCGGTTCCCGCGATGCGACGGTGGGCAATCCCATCTGCTCGCAGGTTTGCTGCATGTACAGTATCAAACAGGCCCAGCTACTGATGGGAGCCTTGCCCATGGCCGATATTACCATTTATTACATACACGTGAGGGCATTCGGCAAAGGATTTGAAGAATTCTACCAGCAGGCAAGGGCCATGGATGTTCAGTTTGTCAGGGGGAAGATCGGAAGGATCACCGAGAAGAAAGGCGGCGACCTTGTGCTTCGCTATGAGGATGTAGAAGAAGGAGTAGTGAAAGAAGCGGAACATGACCTGGTGGTGCTATCGGCCGGTATCCTGCCCGATATGCTGCCAAAGCATCTTTTCGTGGACCAGGATATTCAACTGGACCCGTTCAACTTCGTAAACCAGGTCGACATACTGACCAACCCGGCAAAAACATCGATAGAAGGTGTTTTTGTCGCCGGAACAGCTTCCGGCCCCATGGATATCCCTGATTCCATATTATCAGCCGGAGCGGCATCATCTGAAACAACAGCATATTTGAGGAATTTGACATGAAAAAAAAGATCGGTGTTTATATCTGCCAATGCGGCGCCAATATTTCCGATTATGTGGACGTGGAAAAAGTACGGGAAGAAGTTTCTGCCCTTGAAGGGGTAGCACTTGCCAAAACCATGATGTTCGCATGTGCCGATTCATCCCAGAATGAGATCATCGAGGATATCAGGGAGCAGGGACTGGATTCACTGGTGGTAGCTTCCTGTTCGCCTAAACTTCACCTTTATACCTTCAGGGATGTGGCATCCCGTGCAGGGCTTAACCCATATACCTACCTGCAGGTGAACATCAGGGAACAGGGATCCTGGGCCCACTCTGATAATCCTGAAATGGCTACAAAAAAAGCCATTAAGCTGGTGAGAGCAGGCATAGAGAAAGTGAAGTACGCAGAAGAACTGGAACAACTGCAGATCCCTGCTGAAAATGCCGTATTGGTCATCGGAGCAGGAGTAGCCGGTATGCGGGCCGCGATTGAAATGGCCGACATGGGAACGAAGGTTTTTCTGATCGAAAGGGAGCATTTTGTCGGAGGAAGGACTTCGCAGTGGAGTCAGCTCTTTACCACGAGGGAGTCAGGTGAAGAAGTCGTATTCAGGCTGTACAAAGAAGTTAGTGAGCATCCCCGTATCGAACTCTTCACCGGTGCCGACCTGGTTGGCGTAAAAGGATCAGTAGGTGACTTCAAGGTGGAGGTCAGGATCACGCCACGGTATATTTCCGACGACTGCGATCTTAAAGAACATCCGGAACTCATTAAAAAACTGGAGAAAGCCATTGAAGCATGCCCGGTAGAGATCCCGGATCCCTTTAATTTTAACCTGACAAAACAGAAAGCCCTGTACAGGAATTTTCACAGCGAATTTCCATTCTGCCCGGCGATCGACCATGAAAGCTGCACACGCTGTGGCGAATGCCAAAAACATCTTGAATTCATTGACCTGGACCAGCAGGTAAAAACCATTGAACTGAAGATAGGGGCGATCATCACGGCCAGTGGCTTTGACCCTTATGAGCCACAAAACGGTGAATTCGGATATGGGGAGATCGACCACGTGATCACCCTGCAGCAATTCAAACGTCTGATAGAGATGCATGATAACGAATTGACCTATAAGGGGAAAACTATCAGGGATATTGCCTATATCTATTGTGTCGGCAGCCGTCAGACCAATGGCGATAACAAGTATTGCTCACGCTACTGCTGTACATCGGCCATCCATGCAGCCACACATGTTAAAAACAAATACAGCAATATCAACTTCTATCATTTCAACCGGGGCATCAGAACCTATGGTAAACAGGAATTGCTTTATAATGAATCCCTTGAAAACGGGGATATTTACCTCGAATTCAAGGAAGAGGATCCCCCGGTGGTAAAAGCTGAATCGGGGCGGATCTCGGTTTGCGCGAAAGATATGCTCACCGAAGACAAAGAAATCACTGCCATGGCAGATCTGGTGGTACTGGTTACCGGAATGGTACCCAGGGCAAACAACAGCATTGCGGATATCCTGAAGATCCCAGTCGGCAGGGATCACTTTTTCAATGAGATACACCCCAAGCTGAAGCCAGTTGAGACCGTGATCGACGGCGTCTTTATCTGTGGGGCCTGCCAGGCACCGGTGAACATCACTGAAACAACAAAACTTGCCCTGTCGGCATCGGCCAAAGCCAATGCGCTAATCAGCAGCGGCGAGATCGACTTAGAACCGACCATCGCAAGCGTCGACCCCGAGCGTTGTACCTGGTGCAATGCCTGCATGGAAGTCTGCCCCATCGATGCCATCAAAAAAGTAAGCCTGAAAGGCAAAGAAGTGGCAAAGGTCGATGAATCCATTTGCAAGGGATGCGGCATGTGCCTGCCGGTTTGTGACCAGGATGCAACCATGCTGACAGGCTATTCCGACATTGAAATTGAATCCATGATCGATCAACTGGCCATATAGACTAAGACAATGAAAACGATTGATAAGATTAAAGAAAAACGAGAAGTCCCCGAATCACTCAAGCAAAAGGTGAAGGAAACCGGGAGGATCCAGCGTACGATCCTGGGCTCCCTCAAGGAGGAGCCTAAAACGATCCCCGGAATAGCTGAAGATACCGGCCTGGAATCCCATGTGGTCACCTATCACCTGATGACCATGCTGAAATTCGGCAAAATAGAAGTCGGGGAAATTGATGATATGGATGAGTATTATTACTACAAAAAAAAGGACTGACGGATGGCAACAATAAATCCTGAATTCAAGAAAGAAATTAAAAAATACGGAACAGGTGATTTCACTGCCTGTTACAACTGCGGGAACTGCACAGCGGTTTGCTCATTGTCGGATAATAACAATTCCTTTCCCCGCAAGGTGATCAGGGAAACGGTTCTGGGACTGGAAGGAGAGCTGGTAAAAACGGTCGATCCCTGGTTATGTTATTACTGTGGCGATTGCTCCTCAACCTGCCCCAAGGAGGCCAATCCCGGTGAATTGATGATGTCGGTACGACGATACCTGACCACCCGCTACGACTGGACAGGCCTTTCCAGGAAATTCTATACCTCCAAGGTCTGGGAATTCTCAGCCATCGCTTTCCTGGCTGCGGTGATCCTGCTTTTGTTTATCTTTCTCCACGGGCCCATGACCTCTGAACTCACTCCCGAAGGGGGCGTGAAACTGAACACCTTTGCTCCGTGGAAAGCGGTGGAACTGGGCGACTGGATCATGGCCGGGCTCCTGTCCTTCTTCCTGCTCAGCAATATAGGCCATATGTATTACCTTATCGTGAGAAAAAACAAGGTAAAAATTCCCATCAGGCTGTATATTACCGAGTTATGGTCGCTGATCTTTAATTTTGCCACCCAGTGGAAGTTCTCCAGGTGCGAACCAGAAGAAACTTCCTTCCTGCAAAACCTGAGATCCGGGAAATATAATTACTGGATCGCACACTTCCTGCTCATGTCGGGCTATGTGCTGTTGTTTGCCATGATCGTAGGCTTCCTGGGCTGGTTTCAGACCGATAACATCTACCAGTGGTGGCATCCCCAGCGAATATTAGGGTATTATGCTACCGTCGGACTGACTGTAGGAATCATATATTTCACTTATCACCGGATGAAGAAGAAAAGTGAAAAGAGCAAGCATTCCCATTTCACCGACTGGACGTTCATCATCCTTTTGTCGCTAACCACCATCACCGGCATACTGGTTCATATATTCAGGATCACGGGCATGGTCTATCCCACCTATTATACCTACGTGATCCATATTATGATCCTCTTTCCCATGCTGATGATTGAGGTACCGTTCTCTAAATGGTCGCACCTGGCCTACCGGCCTTTCGCCATTTACTTCAACAATTTGGTTGTCGCTGCGAAGGAAAAAGAAGAGAAACACTAATTATCATGCGGTCTGCAAGCCATTTCTGCGGCTTTGATCAGCGGATAGCCAACCGGAGATCCGGTTAACAGCGGATGTGTTCCGATCTGGGAGATTAAAAGTGAGCTCAGGGTCATTTTGTTTTCTATGGCCAGCCCGATCACATTGATCAGTTCTCCGCAGCTGTAACCGCCCATGACCTCCCCTCCCAGGATAGTCCTGGTATCTTTGGAAGCAATAAGCTTGATCATTTGCATGTGCATGCCGGGTAATGCGCCCGGGTGCTTATCAGGCCCCTGGAAAACACCTGTTACGATATCGTAATTCTCCCGGGTTGCCATAGCTTCCGTCAGTCCGGCCGTAGCAAATGCCGTATCACCGATGGCGGTTGAATAGATGGCAATGGTACCGCCAAAACTTTTAGGGGTCGACAGTTTATACAGGTTCAACCCGATGACCCGGGCCTCACTGCAGGCCGTCGATGCCAGCATTGTAGTGGAAGTTTTACGCGTAAAATAGTCCTTCTTTTCAGCACAATCGCCTACGGCAAAAACATCCGGTTCGCTTGTCCGAAGGTATTCATCCACCTTGATGAAACCCTTTTCGTTTAGTTTCAGACCGCTTTTGAGGGCCAATTGGGAATTCGGCACATATCCCATGGAAAGCACCACAGCAGAAGCTTTCAATTCCTGTTCATCTTCCAGCAACACGCCTTTAACCGTGCCATTGCCCATGATCTCCTTAATGCCTTTACCGGTAATAACCCTGACCCCCCGGTTTTCAAGCATTTCCCGGGCCTTATCGGCAAATTCGGAGTCGAAGGCCATACCGAGGATGTGCGGCAATTTCTCCACCAGGGTCACCTTTTTGCCTGCTTTGTTCAATTCATCCGAAACCTCAACGCCAATAAAACCAGCCCCAACCACAACGATCTCCTCAAAACCATTGATCTTTTCCATCAGATCATCAAGATATACTTTGTTCTTGGTTATGGTAAATACATTTTCAAAGCCATTGCCGTTCAGCCATGAAGGTTTAACGGGAGACGATCCTGTGGCATAAACCAGCTTATCGAAGGAGATCTGCTCATTTGATAGGAGTGTACAGCATTTTTCCGCCAGGTCAATATCGGTGGCTTCACCGATCACAATTTCTATCCCGGCGTCCGTCAAACCCTTGTCAGGCAGGATATTTTTCTCCGTAGAACCAATCGTCCCAAAAATATAAGGAATGCCACAGGGTATCATGACCTTTTCCTCCTTCCGAAGCAAGGTGATCTTCCTGCCGGGATTCTTCATTTTCGCAGTTAATGCAGTGGTTATACCCGCGGCACTGCCACCAATAATCAGAACATCTGTTTTTTTCATGCTAAGTATCGTTTTAAGTTATCGTTTGATCAGGCCGGGATATTGGCCACATCCCTTAAGCCATTAATATTCAAAATTTTGATCCTTTCGCTGTTCAGTGCGATCAGCTTGCTTTCCCGGAATATCCTGAGACAGTTTGTGAGGTACTTCCTGCTCAGGCAAGTATAGCCCGCCAGGTCGTTCTTTAATATTTGTATCTCATCAGACCGGAATTTCCCTGAAATCTGAAGCAGGGCTTCGGCAAGCCGCTGCCGGTCGTTTTTATAAATCATTGATGCACTTCTTCTTTCCGCCTCCTGCAGAGACAGGCTCAGGCAGTTGATGAGGTAGCCTGCCAGTTCCGGTGTTGAAACTAGCAAGGCATGGAAGTCATCCTTAGGAATGAAGCATACGACCATATCTTCCATGGCACTCGCAGACACCGAATGGTTTTCGCCGGTAATCACGGATTTAAGGCCGATGATATCTCCTTCAGATACAAACCTGACGATCATCTCCTGGTGGTCAGGGCCTGTTTTTACAATCTTTCCTTTTCCAGATCGAATATAGAGAACACCCTCAGCCAGAGTTCCCTCAGAAAACAGTTTTGCCTGTTTTCTGTAAAACCTGTCACAACTTTTATCACATAAGCCAATGATCTTTGCAATGTAGTCCTGGTCGTTGCAGTATTTGCTATCTACGATGGTTTTCATGACGGTATATTTTAAGGTGTTATTGCTTTTCCCGACAGGGATATCTTCTGTAAGTAAAATTAGTGAAGCAGAACACACATATAGACCCACCGTGGATGTAAAATTGCCTTGAAAAGAATGAGGATTGTCATAAACGAAGATCAGATTTGACATATTTTTTTATGCAAGCCATCCGCATATTTTATACATTTATATTTTTTTTATATATCTTTGTCTCTAAGGCATTAATCAATCGGCTAAAACAATGGATCAGCAAGCTAAACAGTTTATTAACTGTATCGAATGTTCATTCCGTTCGGGTTGTTTTAACAAGCTCATTCAGTCGGAGCTTGAGTTTATCAATAATAACAAGACGCAGATCACTTATAAAAGAGGGGAAACGATATACAAGCAAAACACTTATTCCGACAGCATCATGTACATTGTTAAGGGGTTTGCAAAAAAGTATCTTGAAGGCCCGAAAGACCACAACCTGGCCGTGAAGATCCTGCAGCCCCGTGAATACATCGGCCTGTCGTCCTTGTTTTGCATACGGGAGCATTGTTACTACACCGTTTCTGCACTGACCGACACCACCCTCTGCCTTATCCGGAAAAGTGTTTTTAAGAGGCTCATCTCTAATAATAACAACTTTGCCCAGGAGATCATCAAATGGTATTGTGAAAACGATGAGCAGATCTTCAATAAGCTGAGGAGCATCAATAACAAGCAGATGAATGGTCGCATAGCAGAGGTGATCCTGTATATCAACAAGGATGATTTCACTGAGATACGTCCCATCATTACGCGGAGGATCATTGCCGAACTGGCCGGAATTTCGATCGAAAGCACGATCAGGATACTGTCCAGCTTTAAAAAGGACAAGATCATCGACTACAACGGAAAATCAATTACTGTACTCAACAACAATCTGCTTCAGCAGATCAGCGAGATTGGATAGATGCTGGTATTTAGTATTGAGTATTGAGTACTGAGTATTTAGTATTGAGTACCGCTATATTTTTAAGTGTACTTGAGTAATTCTTTTAACATTAAGAAAAAATATATATATTTGATCTGTTCAGTATAAGGAAGAACAAAACCTTGCCTGTTGACATAACTCAAATCCAATAATTATGAAAAAACAACTTTTTTTACTGATCAGTTTATTTGCCCTTTTCAGTCTATTATTGACCAATTGCAAGAAGGATGAGGATGAATTGAGAGAAGAAGAATGCGAAAAAACAGTCGTACCGGAAATAACCCGGGGGTTCAGTATTGATATTATCGTAAGGACCAAGGACAGCGTACCCTGGTCAGGGCCTGTTACCATGAAGTTCTGGAAAGAATATTGCAACCTGGAAACTTCCGGTGAATACACATTCACTGGTATTTGTGATTATGATGGATATTTTTATCCAAATGCCATTCCCACTTATACTTACGGAAATTCAGAAGATTGTGTTCTTATAAAAGTAACACTGCAGGAAAGCAATGCCCCGAATTTCGTGAATGTGAGACTCTTCGAATATTATTATGAAGAAGTGTACCCCCTGATCACGGGCGTAGAAGAAACCTATGAGATCTATTTAAGCTGGTATTCGGCTGCAAAGTAATCACTGGCTTGCATCCGGTATCCGGCACCCGGTATCCGGCATCACGGCCCATCAATAAACCAACAACTTCCCTCCTGCAGCCGGCATGTTTTCTCCTTGCACTTTAATATAATAAATGCCTTTCTGCCATTGACTTACATCCACCTGCAGGGTTTCCCTGGGTAGCATATTGCCCCTGTAAACGCTTTGTCCGAGGGAGTTATAGATCACTATACGGATTTCTCCGGAATAAAGGCTCAATTCAATGCTGAGCTTTTCCGACACCGGATTGGGATAGAAAAGCAATGGGGCATCCTCTGAGTCCAAAGCATCTTCAATGCCGGTCAGCAGGGAACAGAAACATTTTTCGCAGAGCGGGTTTTCCAGGTATAGTACCGTTTCGTGGTCCTTGATACAGGCCACACCGTAATCGTCACCGCAAAGCGCAATATCGGAGATAAGCGGATTGAACAGCCCGTACCACACTATGCTGCCGATCCCTTCTACCCAAACATCGCTTATGATATCCCCCTGCAGAGACCATCTCTTCCGGTATTCCCCGTTTTCGAGCAGAATGGAGTCGATCGCTGTAACATACTTATAATGATCCTGTAGCCAGAACGACACCTCGTTGTAACACAGTCCACCCCCGACTGGATACCAGGCGGTATCTCCCACTTCCAGGCTGAAATCATACAGCAGGCATTCTTCATAGCCCGGCAGAACCACGTAAACCTTATTATCGGTAGTAGTACGCAAAGCCGCAAAATAAGTGGAATTCGGGCTGGAGAGAGTGGAATCGTAGAGGCTGTATATTTTCGAATACACATAAGAGGTGTCGGCATCGGTAGCTTCGATGAGCGTATCCCCGATCTGCCCGTATCGAAAACGCCAGGTATCGAATGAGAACATATTATCGCCCACAATATTCCACATGGCGCTGTCTTGCGGGAAGGCAGGCGGCTCACCGATATACACCGGATTAAAGGCCGAATTCTCACATCCCAGGCTATCGAGAATAGTCAGTTGGACATAATATGTGCCCGCCTGCTGATAAGTATGCACAGGGTTTTGAACACTGGAGATGCCCCCGTCCCCGAAATCCCATTGCCAGGTCACCACCTGGGATCCCGAATTTCCGTAAAACTGAATGGGAGTCCCGGGAGCGGCCCAGTTCGGGATGGCTGAGATACTCACATCCGGCAGTGCAGGGATAACAATTGTTTTGGAGATAGTATCGCTGAGTCCGTCAGTATTGGTCACCGCCAGGCCCACATTGAATGTACCCGGCATCAGGTAGGTATGGGCCGGATTTTGAGATGAAGAGGTATTTCCATCGTCGAAATCCCAGAACCAACTCACCAGCGGACTCCCTCCGTTCGTACTGCTGAGATCCGTAAAAAGGACCGGCTGGCCCATACAGTTTGCAGTGTAAGTGAAATCAGCCAGCGGTGAAACACCCCCCCCTGAAAGAACAACCACATTCTGTGTAAGTTCGTCGGTGCAGCTGTCATTGGAGGTTACCGAAAGCATAACTGCATAGGTACCGCTGTTGCTATAAATATGTTCTACATCCGGGTTATCCGGAAAGAAAACGGTGGTTGAATTCCCGTCGCCGAAGTTCCAGGTCCATTGATTGATATATCCTGCGGGACTGAACGACTGATCATTAAAATACACTGTTTGTCCGGCATTCACACTGTCATTAAATGTAAATCCGGCCATCGGTGCCTCGAATACAGTAACACTTTTCCAGGCCGTATCATTCAAGGTGTACCCCATCGAATCTGCGGTCACGATCAAACTGGCCGTATAGCTTCCGGGAGCTGCATACAGGTGTACCGGATTTTGCAATGTAGAAGTATTTCCGTCTCCGAAATCCCATAACCAGCTTACTATGGTACCATAACATGTTAAACTCATATCGATAAAGGAAGTCGGGGAGCCAAGGCAATTCAGGCCCTGTACCATGAAATCGGCCGTAAGCTCATCCGGGACGACAACCGCTTTCACAACATTATCGCTGCCGCCCATCATATCGGTCACGGTAAGTTCAACCATATAGGTCCCCGGATTGAGGTATGTATGGATAATATTCTGACCGTTTCCGGTACTTCCGTCGCCGAAGTCCCACTGCCAGCTGATGATTACCACAGAATCGGGTATGGATTGATCATAGAACCAGGCGGTCAGGTTGCAATCCACAGA
>NPID01001971.1_pt1 | contig 39948 bp, 29 predicted proteins | sample 8637491 | NCBI WGS metagenome assembly NPID01 (sample SAMN07420843, study PRJNA396082) | bioreactor metagenome | isolation source: sample BA6 brine-fed electro-methanogenic bioreactor BA | place: Japan: Kochi | collected 2016-06-14 | reverse complement strand
TGGTTTTAGTAGCCATTTGCGCTGGGGCTCCCCCAATTTTGGGGGCTGGGGGGCAAATAGGGGGGGGTTAAGAGATTCAAAGACCTGTCTCCCGCTGGTCGCCAGGCAGGCCTGTCTCCCGCTGGTCGCCAGGCAAGCTCAATTCATCACAGGGCATCGCGATGACCAATTCGCGGGGTAGCAGAATGTTTAGGGTGTTTTTTAAAAGGTTTCAGACAAAAGGAAGTCACTAATATAAAGATGTTTAATGCCTTCTATGGTGTCTTTCCAAAAGTCATCCATGGTTATTACGTATTTAGGGTAGTGGTCAGCAACGGCAAGGAGGGGCGAGAATTCTCTTTCTACGGTTTGCTGGCTTTCAAGTTTGTAAGCGACCTGCAGGTATATTTTCTCTCCCTGCTTTTCAGCGATAAAGTCAATCTCTTTGTTATCGAGCTTTCCAATATACACCTGATATCCTCTTCGTTTTAATTCCAGAAAAACAATGTTTTCCAGTATTCCAGAAATCCTCCGGTCGCGATAGCCCATGGTAGCATAGATGAGAGAAACATCACTTGCGTAAAACTTCTCCTGCGTTTTGAGTATTTCTTTGCCTTTGATATCGTAACGGGCAACACGGTATAAGATAAATGCTCCTTCGAGGGCATGCAGGTAGTTATAAATGGTGTTGATATCAGTTTTGCGTTGCTGATTTTTGAAATAGTCGGCCACATTTTTACCTGAGAAGGTGTTGCCAATATTATCAAAAGCATAACGGATAACACGTTCAAGTAATTCGACATCCCTTATTTTGAAACGCTGAACCGTATCTCTGAGAATGACGGAGGAATAGATATCACGCACTACTTTATAAGCTGTTTCTTCCTCGTAATTTACCGTATGGATCACCGGGAAACCGCCCATACGGAGGTAAGCTACAAGAGGGTTGATCTTGTCATTCTTCTCAGGGAAATAGTACTTTCTGAAGGCCATAAACTCGCGAAAGGAAAGCGTAAAAACCGGAATTTCAACATAGCGGCCAGCCAGATAAGTGGCTAGTTCGGAGGAGAGCAGGTGCGAATTGGAGCCGGTGATATAAATATCGACATCAAAATCAACCAAAAATGAATTTATGGCTTTTTCCCAGGCATTCACCTCCTGGATTTCGTCGAGTAGTAAATATGATTTTTGATTGGGTTGTATCTTGGTTTTTACAAATTCATACAGTTTTTGTGCTGTGGAAAACTCAGCAAAGGCAAAGCTTTCAAAATTTACTGCAATAAGCTGCTTTTCGTTTACGCCGGCATCCAACAATACTTCCTTCAGCAAACGCAGAACGGTTGATTTTCCAGATCGTCTGATGCCAGTTATGATCTTTACCTGTGGCTTGTTGATAAAGTTCTTTAGCTGGTTTATGTAGCGCGGTCTGTTAATCATTTGTTTAAGTGTGTGACCACAAAAATAGTGAATATATTTTAGTTTTTAGGGTTATGGGCTAAAAAAGATTTTGGTCTTAAGATAGGCAAGCCGAGGTGAGTGCATATTGGTTTAAGGGTTTGCGGATTCTATAGTCGAAGGTTGGAAGGTCAGAAAGTCTGAAGGTCTGAAAGTCTGAAAGTCTGAAGGTCAAATGTTAGGTAGTTATTTAGTAGGATTGGAGGTGATCGAGCGGAGTCGAGAGCACCGATTGTTTAGGAGATTCCGAATTCAAAATTCAAAATTCAAAATTCAAGGATCTGTCTTCCGTTGGTCGCCAGGTAAATTCAAAATTCCGAATTCAAAATTCGAGATTGTGTAGTATATTTCGTTTATTGGTTTAAGTAGTCATGTGCACTGGGGCTCCTCCACAAGTGGGCTTGCCTGCCTGCCTGCCTGTCTGCCGCCAGGTAGATCTGCCGCCAGGTAAATCTGCCGCCAGGTAGATCTGCTGGCAGGCAAATAGGAAGGTGAAGATTCAGTTAATGCAGCATAATCAAATAAAATCGGCAAGATTTCCTGCCGTTTTTACGCGGACGCCTTTGGGGGTGTTTTGGAGTACACAGGCCTGGTTGTAGAGGTCGTGTTCGAGGAAGAGGATATAATCGTGTTGGAGGGCTTCGGCGTAGAAGCGTTCTTTGTCTTTGAGTGTTTCGAGTGGTTTGGTGTCGTAGGCCATGATCCAGGGCATGGGGATATGTGCTGCCGAGGGCATGAGGTCGGCCATAAAGACTACCGTTTTGCCGTTGTAGCGGATATGTGGGATCACCTGACCTTCGGTGTGGCCGTTGTAGAGCTTGAAAGTGATGTTGGGGATGTATTCTCCTTCTTCCTCAATGAGTTTGAGCTGACCACTTTGTTGTATGGGGAGGATATTTTCCTTAAGGTAGGAGGCTTCTTCGCGGCGGTTGGGGTTGGTGGCCCATTCGAACTGCTGGCGGCTGGTCCAGTAAGTGGCATTGGGGAAAGCCAGCTCGAAACCGGTTTTGTCGCTGTTCCAGTTGACGCTGCCCCCGCAATGGTCGAAATGCATATGGGTGATGACCATATCGGTGATGTCTTCGGGTTGGTAGCCTGCTGCTTTGAGGGAGTTTTCGAGGGTGGCTTCGCCATTGAGGTGGTAGTGTTTGAGCCATTTTTCGTCTTGTTTGTTGCCGATGCCGTTGTCGATAAGGATACGGCGCTCGCCATCCACCACCAGCAGGCAGCGCATGGCCCAGTTGCAGAGGTTATTTTCGTCGCAGGGATATACTTTTTGCCAGAGCACTTTGGGTACTACGCCAAACATGGCGCCGCCGTCGAGTTTCAGGTTTCCGGTGTCGATAGGAATGAGTTGCATGGTTTTTTAGTTTTTGTGGATTGTTTATGGGGGCAAAGGTAAGAGAAAAGTGAAACCTGCCTACCTGCAGCAGGTAAACCTGACTGCGGACGGCAGGCAGGAGTGAAAAATGAAAAATGAAAACTGGCTTGCTGCAGGCAGGAATGAAAAATTGTGGAAGAGCCAAGTGGGAAGAGGCAAGAGCCAAGTAAGAAGAGCCAAGTAAAAAGAGGCAAGTAAAAAGAGCCACCTAAAAAAGGCCAAGGAAGAGGTTATAAATAGGATTAGACTACAAAAAATATACAAATAATTTGTAATGGATTACAAAATAATTGTACTTTTAAAGAAAAAGTAATGGAACAGCTTTACGAAATAAGCCATCGGTTAGTTCGAGGAGTAAATAGAAGGTTTAAGCGGAGTCTGTATACTGAGATAAACTGGAACAACCGCCTGATTGAAATTAAAGGTTCAAGGGGAGTAGGTAAAACTACCCTGATGCTTCAAAAAGCAAAAGAAGCACAAGAAAACGGAAGAAAGATCCTTTATTTTTCAGCTGACCTTCCGTTTTTTTACAAAAACAATCTGTTCGACACTGCAGACAGATTTCAAAAGCATGGAGGTGAAATCTTGTTTATTGATGAAGTGCATAAATATCCTCAGAAACAAAAACAAAATGACTGGGCTCAGGAAATAAAAAATATTTACGATGCCATGCCTGACTTAAAACTTGTTTATTCAGGTTCTTCTATTTTACAGCTTTACCAAAGCTCGGGCGACTTAAGCCGGCGAAAAACGTCCTATCTTCTCAATGGTTTATCCCTACGCGAATACCTGGTATACAACCGCAAAGGTGAATTCGAAAAATTTAGTTTCCCATTACTGCTCGAAAATCATGTAGAAATTGCCACAGAAATTTGCAGACGAATAAAAATTCTACCTCAATTTGAGTCGTATTTAAGGAAGGGTTATTATCCTTTCTACAACGAATCACCCCAAAGTTTTTTACAACGGCTGGGCGAAATTATCAATGTGATTATAGAAACCGATATACCTTTTGTGAGTGAAATTACACAGGAAACAGCACATAAAATAAAGCAATTGCTTGCTGCCGTTTCATCCACAGTTCCTTACACTCCCAATTTGAGTAATACAGCTTCAGAATTGTATATAGCCGACCAACGAACCCTTATCGGTTATCTTAATTATCTGGAGAAAGCCGAATTGATTTCAACCCTTGGCGCACGGGCAGTAGGGAACAAAATCTTAAACAAGCCCGCAAAAATATATTTGAATAATACCAACCTGATGTATGCCATTGATAAGCAAATAGTGAGTCGTGGCACAATTTGTGAAACGTTTTTTCTAAACCAGGTACGGTATGTATTACCTGTTAAATACTCAAAAACTGCAGATTTTTGTGTGGATAATAAGTATCTGGTAGAAGTAGGAGGAAAGAATAAAGGAAATGCCCAGCTAAAAGACATTGCATCTTCATTTGTGGCAAAAGATGAAATTGAAACAGGTTACGCCAATGTTATTCCACTTTGGCTTTTTGGGTTTTTGTATTGAAGAGCCAAGGTAAAAGTCTGAAGGTCGAAGGTCTGAAAGTCTGAAGGTCGAAGGTCGGCATCTCGGCTCCGCTCGATGACCTCTGCGCTCGATGACCTAAAGCCTGAAGGTCTGAAGGTCGAAGGTCTGAAAGTCAAAGGTCAGAAGGTCTAAAAACTTTAATAATTTTGATAAAACCAACAGTTAATAGCAGAAAATAAGAAGTTTGATTGTGAGTATTGCGCAGGTGGTTTGGGGAATGAAATGTATTATTTTCGCGACATAAATTTATTTCATGCGGATTTTACTGATTGATAATTTTGATTCTTTCACCTATAATCTGGTGCAGTTACTTCGTGAAAGCGGGGTAGAACATCAGCTGCAGATTATCAGTAATGCGCATGCAGTAGACGCTTTGCCGGAAGACATTGATAAGGTTTTAATCTCTCCCGGGCCTGGCATTCCTCAGGAATCGGGTCATCTGATGGGGATGATTGACCATTACGCGGGACGCAAGCCGATGTTGGGTATTTGTTTGGGTCATCAGGCATTGGCCTTGCATTTTGGGGCTGAGATGGTGCAGCTGCCACACAGTTTTCACGGGGCAGATCATGTGTTGCATCAAACTGCTTCTTCGGGAAAGTTGTTTGAAGGTGTTCCGCAACAGTTTGTTGCCGGGCGGTATCATTCCTGGATAGTTGCTCATGAAACGCTTCCGGAAGTGCTTTTGCCTACTGCTTATGATGAGTCAGGACGATTGATGGCATTCAGGCATGCACATTGGCCGGTTGATGCCTTGCAGTTTCATCCGGAGTCGTATATGACGGTGGAAGGACAACGGATGGTGGGGAATTGGTTGAGGATGTAGTAGGGTTGAAGGGTTTTCGAGTTGTTGTCATAGTTGTCATAGTTATCATTGTTAGGATTAAGGATAGCTGGAATCTTTTTTTAAACATAAGTAACAGTTAAATAAGACGTTGCGGGCTGAAATGTTTTATGGGTTTATAGGTTGAAGGGTTGGATGTTGTAGTGGTTTTTGGGGTGATCGAGCGGAGTCGAAAGCACCGATTGTTTAGGAGATTCAAGATTCCGAATTCAAAATTCAAAATTCAAAATTCAAGGATCTGTCTTCCGTTGGTCGCCAGGTAAATTCAAAATTCGAGATTGTGTAGAATATTTTGTTTAATGGTTTTTGTAGTCATTTGCGTTGGGGCTCCCCCAATTTTGGGGGTCGGGGGGCAAATAGGGGGGGGATTTAAGAGATTCAAGTCAAAGGTCAGAAAGTCTGAAGGTCAAATGTTAGGTTGTTATTTAGTAGGATTGGAGGTGATCGAGCGGTGTCGAAAGCACTGATAGTTCAGGGAAGTTAAGAACTTTGCCGGGCTGAAGTAACGTTATTACCACGCGAGAGGTATCTCGGCATCTCGGCATCTCGGCTCCGCTCGATGACCTCTACGCTTGAAGACCAATTTGTGTGATAGCTTGTGGGAACTGACCCCTTACCACGCGAGAGGACTCGCGCGGTAGCATTTGGAAATAAGCCAAGAGCACCAGTGGGGACAGGCCCATAAGAGCTGTGAATCAAATAAAAAAGAGCTAGGTGATTTACCACGCGAGAGGTATCTCGGCATCTCGGCTCCGCTCGATGACCTCTACGTTCGATGACCTCTGCGTATGATGACCTCTGCGTATGATGACCAATTTGTGCTGTAGCTTGTGGGAACTGATCCCTTACCACGCGAGAGGACTCGCGCGGTAGCGTGTGAAAAATGAAAAATTTAAGATTATGGTCTGAAGGTCGAATGTCTGAAGGTGATCGAGCGGAGTCGAGAGCACCGGGGGGTAGGAGATTCAAGTAAAAGTCTGAAGGTCGAAAGTCAGCTATAATGTTTTATTTCAGATAATATTTTTTGTATCCATTTGTGATGGGGCTCCCTCATGAGTAGGGGCTGGGGGTTTAAATGAAAAATGGAAAAGGAAAGGCATTTCCGCCTGGAAAATGTATTGTGCTGAAAGTAAAGTTAGTTTACTAATGTAATATGCTAATAGCTAAGCTGGGCTAAAAGCTAAAAGCAAACAGCCTTAAGGTTTAAGGGCAATCATTTCAATTTCGACGAGGACATTCAAAGGAAGAGTTTTTACAGCAAAGGCTGCTCTGGCAGGAGGGTTTTCTGTGAAACGGCTTCCGTAAACGGCATTCATGGCGGCAAAATTGGCCATGTCGCTGAGCAGACAGGTGGATTTTACTACATGGCTGAAGTCGGAGCCAGCAGCGGTAAGGATGGCTTCGAGGTTTTTCATTACCTGTTCGGTTTGGGCAGTGATGTCGCCTTCTATTACTTTTCCCGTGGCCGGATTGATAGGAACCTGTCCGGAAATAAAAATCATTCCATTGGCTTCGATGGCCTGACTGTAAGGGCCTATAGCACCCGGTGCATTTGTTGTGCTGATAACTTTTTTCATAATATTAATGTGTTTTATGGTGTTTGATTTAATTTTTTCAAGGCTTTTTTTCGGATGATCAATTTTACTGCTTTGGGCTCTATTTCGAAGTCGAGGGGCGAGTTGCCCAGAGATTCACCATCTGTTTCGAGCGAGATAGAGTGCGGAGGCAGTGAGGTGATCGTGATTTGTTTGCCGGTGAAAACAACTACTTCGGGGAGTTTGACAAAGCTGCCATCGTAAAGGTTTTTGATGTTTCGGACTACCCTGAATTTGGAAGTTTTGCGAATAACGGTCATATCAAAAAGTCCGTCGTCGGGGATGGCATTGGGCAGCTGCATCATGCCGCCGCCATTGTATTTGCAGATGCCGATACTCAGGCTGAAAACCTTGTCGTTGAGCACTTCCTTATCGTCGACCTTGATGTGCAAATGTGTGTTTTGGTACTGAAACAATCCGGTGACGAGGTTATAAAGGTAGGCCAGGGTTCCGCCTTTTCCGCGGGCTTTCATGAGGTTGGTTTTTTTTGCAACCAAGGCATCATAACCCATACCAGCCATGTTGATAAAATAGCGGTTTTTGTCTTCGCTGTCGTAACGGTATTTCACTTTACCGACATCCTGCAAAAAAGTACGCTCGTTTTTGATGATCCGGATGGCTTTCTTGTATTTTTTGGGAAATTCGTACATCCTGCCCCAGTCGTTGCCTGTGCCGACGGTGATCATTCCGAGGGTGATATCAGTGGTAGGAAAGCGGTTTTGCTGGAAGATGCCATTGACTACTTCGTTGAGTGTGCCATCGCCGCCAACGGCAATAATTTTTTGATAGCCATGCTGTTGTACCATGTCACGGGCAAGACTGATGGCATGGAAAGGGTGATCGGTGAGCTTGGCTTTAAAATCGAAGCCTTCGCTGATGAGCAGCTGTTCGATTACAGGCCAGTCTTTTTTGCCAAGACCTACCCCTGCAGCAGGGTTTACGATAACGAGCCAGGAAGTGTTTGGTGTACTCATGTGTTATTTAGTTGGGAGGTGGAAGTGGCATACGTTTGCGTTAAAAGTTCAAATATCGCAACAAAATACAAGACTACACAAGGCAGGGCTTTTAAGGCATAGGGTTTGATCCAGTTTTCGCGTATCATTTCAGGATATAAATCCGTGGCAGCGAGACCGGTAAGCAAAAAAACAAAGAGCAACAGCGCTGTTCTTAATTTATTTTTATTTAGGCTGATAAACCAAAGCCAGGCGGCAGCCATAGCGATTACAAAGGTAGGAGATTCGGCTTTGTGGTTAAAGATCACCACCCAATTGAGCAGCAGGGCAAAGTAAGCCAGGCGCCAGTTGAAAAACGTATAAGCCTTCAATCGTATCAAAGGTAGCAGCAATGTGATGAGTCCGAACAACAAAAACATGCTGTTGGGCAGATTGGTCTGAAAAACAGCATTGACCAGTGCACGAAAAGAGTAATTAAGTTCGTGTGGTTTGTCGTAGCGCAGCAGCGCAAACCATTCTTCATAATGGGTGATAAGCTTTTCGGGACTTGTGATGAACAGCGGCAATAATGATAGTACCAGAACAAAAAGCGGTATGAGTAGGGATATTTTTTTCAGGCTTGACTTATAGATGGGGCTCATCACCAGTAGTATGGCCGAAAAAAGCTTGATGATGAATCCCAGTGCGATGGATAGTGAGACCTGCCAGGATTTTCTTGATTCGAGGGAGGCAAAGCCAAGCATCATCAGTCCCAGCATGATGCCGTTGCTTTGGGCATTTTGAACAGAGGTGATCATTTCGATCAGGATAAAATAGCCAAAAACACTTTGCTGTTTTTCTGACAGGGGAAGCAATCTTATGGCCAGCAATGGCAGCAGGGCATTGAGCAAATTCCACAGAAAGAGGCCCGGTATGCGTGGCAGCCACCAGAAAGGAGCCATCAGAAATGCGAAGGAAGGGCTGTATTTGTATAGGTCGAAATATTGATCGGGATAGGCCTGGTAGAGATTTTTTTGGTGGAGCAGGTGTTCGAAGCTGTAGCGGAAGATGTCGTAGTTGTTGAATGAAGTATCACTGATCAGCAAGCGGTGGAGGGTAACCAATAGAAAGACAATAGCATAGATGAAAAAAACTCCTTTGTAGCTTAGCGCGAATTGTATAATTTTTTTCATCCCTGAGTGCTGCTATTGTTAAAAACTATTCATTTTTATTATTCAGCTGCTGCAGCTTACGATATTTCCACCAGGTTTCGAGGGCACTGATTTTACAGATGACATAGCCATTTTTCCCATCGAGGAAGCCTGTTTTGATAAAGTAGTTGCGGATAAACTTGGCAACAGCTTTTATGGCAGCATGGGCAATATTGGAATTTTTGCCTTTTGCAAACAGCGCCTGTGCTGCGATACTGGAAAAATGATGCGCCTGCTGGTAATGTTCAGTTGTAGCGTAATAAGAGTAATGGAGCAAATTACCCGACAATTGTTTGGTTTTATAAGGCTGATCAAATTCAAACCTGTCGTGTGGATTTTGTCCGCCCCAGCGACCCAGCCGTTTGTCAAAGAGGCGCAGCTTTCGGTCGGGATACCAGCCACAGTGTCGTATCCACTGTCCGCAATAGTTGGTAAGCCGGTTCATGGTGTAGGCACGGGCGGGAAACCCTTTTTCCTTTTCGGTGCTGATGGCTTTTAGCAATTCGTCAGAGAGTGCCTCATCTGCATCGAGCGATAATATCATTGTATTTGTGCAGCGCTGAAGTGCCAGGTTTTTTTGTTCGATATATCCTTCGAAAGGGTGTGTGCTGAACTTCACCTTAAATTCGCGGCAAATGGCTTCGGTTTTATCCTTTGAAAAGGAATCCACCACCACGATTTCATCGGCAATTCCGACGACAGACTCCAGGCAACGCCGGATATTCTTTTCCTCGTTAAGGGTGATGATGGAGACCGATAGCTTTTCCACGGTAAATAGTTATTTAAAAAGCAATTTTGTGTTGAATTGATGGTGCCCGCCGGTGAGTCGTATTATCAGCAGCGCGTCTTTGCCATTAAGCTGCATGCCGGCTCTGCTGAGGCTGATTTTATGGCTGCCCGCTGGCAGGCTATAATTTTCCGATTTGATGATTTGTCCTTGTGGATTGCTGATTTCGAGCAGGACATTATCAGCCTTTTGCAGCTCAAACGAAAGCCAGGCCACTTGCTGTGCAGGGTTTGGCGCCAGCCTATAGCTTGTATTTTGATGTTGACTGTTGAGGCTTGTGATCACAACATTGATTTCGTTGGATGGTTTAGACTCATAAATATCGCGAAAGGCAGTCACGAAATAGGTATTGTTAAGTTCGGGCGTTTCATCAGTAAAGCTAAGTATTTCGGCGTCGGTTTCTGCGATAAGATTCTCGTTGCGATAGATTTTGAAGCCGTCAAAAGCAAAGCGATGGGTGCCTGAGGCATACTGGTTTTTAATTTTCTGCGGATTTCCTGCATTGACAGGAAGGGAACTGGTATGTTTCAGCGGGCTTTGTCCTTCACCACCCTCGTTAACGATCAGGGCTTGTATGTTCCAGTTGATATCCCAACCGAAGTAATCTGACATGCTCACCCAATCGGAGCCATACAGGAGCATATCACCTTTAAAAGCGATTGCCGGGCCGTTATCTGTGCCGGCAGGATAGTTTCCTCCGCTGTTGATCACGCGGTAGCCCACCCAAAGCTCCTGAGCTGCATCGATTTGTACCGGATTATCGAGAACTATTTCGTTCCATGCGTTTGCTACGGGTGCTGCGACGGCCTGATCGACCAGCAACTGACCTGCATAACCAATGCTGCCCCCCTGCCACACACGCATGCTAAACTGGGCATCTGTATCAACAAAGTAAGCAGCGATCCGGCTCAGGAATTGTCCGTCGTAAGCCTGCAGATCAGCAGGAGTAAACCGGATGGCAGCATCAAACATGGAAATGTTTTCGCCTCCAACGGCATCGCTGTTGGCGCCATCGTCCCAGTGCAGCCATTCGCCATCGCTTGCCGGAGCTTCCCACTGGAGTTGAACGGCAGTGCCTGTTTCCTGTCCTGTAAGATTTAATGGGGGAAACAGCAGTGCTTCGAGGGCAATATCCAGGTCGGTATCTACGGTGAGTTCAAGGCCGTTTTGGTAATAGCTGATAAAACCGCTGGCAAGCACCTGCAGGTTATAAGTGCCAGGCATTGTTTCGAGGGATAGCTGGCCGTTGTCATCAGTATTGTAGGAGATTCCGTTGAGGATAATGGCAGCATCGGACAGCGGGTTTTGGTGCAGGTCGGTAAGGGTGATGGAGAGTGTGATATTTTCTGCAAGGAGGTTTGTTGCCCTAACGCCATAGATTTCGTAGTCGAAGGTGCCGTCGAGCGGTCTGAAATAGCTCATAAATAGTTTGTCTGTCCCTAAATCGTGGAATCCCATGATTTGAGGCCATGAGGCATCTTCGGTATTTTGCGAGAAAGGAAGCATGTCCGACCAGTTTTGGCCATTGTCGACAGAATACTTAAGATAAGCTTTATCATTTCCGCTGAGGCTGCCATCGCTCCATACGGTATAGATGCGGTGCTGACCCGGGTTTTCGCCTGTAACCCAAAGGAAAGGGCGTTCGGAAGGGCCGCTGTTGTCGGAGAGGTTGAAAGGTGTTTGCCAGGTATCGCCCAGATCATCGGAATGGAAGAGGATGATATCCGTTTGCAGTCCGTCAATTTTTGAAGAGGAAAGGGTATAGATATTGTTGTGCAAAACCTTGGTTTGCAAGCGTGCATTATAAGCCTGGTTGTTACTCAGGTTTTGGGGGCTGCTCCAGTTTTGGCCAAAGTCGGCTGACTTGCTAAAAAACAGGTCGAGGTCGTCGTAGTCGGGGCCGGTCTGGTCGTTCCAAAGGGCAAAAATTTTATCGTTTTGCAGGGCGATGTTACACCAACGTGCACCACTGGTGGTGTTGGAAACATTAATAGCTTCTGACCAGTTTTGGCCTGCATCGGTGGAGGTCATTACAAAAATCTGGGAATCATAATTACTATCGCGGTCTTCGTAGGCCAGCACCAGTGTGTCGCCGGCAATGGCAATCTGTGGCACCTGTGCGCCGTTTATTGCATTGCTCACCTGAATTTCGTTGCCAAAGCTTTGTCCGTCGTTGGTAGATTTGACCATAAAAATCTGACTCTTACTTCCGGTGTTGCGGTAGTAAAAAACAAAAACATTGCCATTGGCTGCTGCTATCACCGGATAATTGGCGCCATAATCAAGTCCTGTATATAAAGTGATTTTTCCGCCCCAGCTTTGGCCGGCATTATCGCTTTTACGAAACATCAGATCGCCCCACTGATCCCAAACGAGGTAGTATTTTCCATCACTATTTGTCATGGCATGATCGCGCGAAGGGCCGTATTCGTCCGAGAGATTTACGGGATCTTCTATCTGCAGCTGAGCAAAAAGGCTGAAAGAAAACAACAAAGTAAGGGATAAGAGAAATGCTTTAAGTTTCATAATAGAAAGATTTAGCGCAAATTTAGGGATTTCGGTTGAATGGGGGAGGTTAAGGTTGAGGTTAAGGTTGAGGTTGAGCCCCGATAGTAATCGGGAAAGGTTGAGCCCCGATAGTAATCGGGAAAGGTTGAGCCCCGATAGTAATCGGGAGAGGTTAAGGGGTGGGATAAAAAAACAGCGAACCGTTTGGGATTCGCTGTTTGTTGTATATATGAAGTAACAGTTAGTTTCGGGTGCTTACAAAGATGATAGACCTGCGGTCGTAATCGTGGTAGATCATTTTGCTGGCAATATACAGGGTATTGAAGGGAATATCATTGATGGTTTCTTCTTCGGGCAGTTCATAGTTTACCTGCATGGCGGAATCGCTGCGGTATTGTGCAACAATTTGTTCAGTGTCGAAAGGAATATCGTTGATATAGGCTTCCTCTTTCATAACGATTGCCGGGTCATTGTCCTTTTGAATGCTGTCGAAGATGGTTTTTGTATTAAAAGGAATATCGTCGATGTATTTTTCGTCCTGCATTCCAAAACCAGAAGCGAAGCTGTTGATGCTAAAGAAGAAGATCATTGCGAGCGTGATGATGTTGTTTAAAGTTTTCATGGCGTTTTATTTTTTATGTTCTTTAATTTCTGTTTCTGGTTAGCTATGTACTAATCCCGTGCCAAAGTTTGTAAATAATTAAAATACAGATAAATACAATTTAATTTTTAAAAACTAGGGAAGCATATTTTTGTGTTGAAAGCGAACGGTTTTGTGCGGAAGCGAACGGTTTTTGAGGTTGAGCCCCGATAGTAATCGGGAAAGGTTGAGCCCCGATAGTTATCGGGAGAGGTTAAGGTTGAGATAAAAAAACAGCGAACCTTTTGGGATTCGCTGTTTTGGAGTATATAGTGAGGGAGACTGTTAGTTTCGGATGCTTACAAAGATGATGGGCCTGCGGTCGTAATCGTGGTAGATCATTTTGCTGGCAATGTACAGGGTGTTGAAGGGAATATCATTGATGGTTTCTTCTTCGGGCAGTTCATAGTTTACCTGCATGGCGGAATCGCTGCGGTATTGTGCAACAATTTGTTCAGTGTCGAAAGGAATATCGTTGATATAGGCTTCCTCTTTCATAACGATTGCCGGGTCATTGTCCTTTTGAATGCTGTCGAAGATGGTTTTTGTATTAAAAGGAATATCGTCGATGTATTTTTCGTCCTGCATTCCAAAACCAGAAGCGAAGCTGTTGATGCTAAAGAAGAAGATCATTGCGAGCGTGATGATGTTGTTTAAAGTTTTCATGGCGTTTTATTTTTTATGTTCTTTAATTTCTGTTTCTGGTTAGCTATGCACTAATCCCGTGCCAAAGTTTGTAAATAATTAAAATACAGATAAAAACAATTTAATTTTTAAAAATCAGGGAATCATATTTTTGTGTTAAAAGCGAACGGTTTTGTGCGGAAGCGAACGGTTTTTGGGGTTGATCCCTCGGCTCCGCTCCCTTCGGCAGGCTCAGGGCATCGCGGGACAAGGGTTAAGGTTGAGCCCCGATAGCTATCGGGAGAGGTTGAGGGGGTTAATAAAGGGCTGAGATATTGATGCCAAAGAGGAATTCGAAGATGGTTTGGTTAGTACTAAAGGTTTGTGAAACGCGTCCTCCGAGGATTACAGGGGCGGGCAGGTTGAAAAAATGCCAATCGGTATAGAGTTCGACACCGGCACTTGACAGTTCTTTCGAATGAAAACCGGTGGCATGCATATAATCGGCGAAGAGTGTTGCCCTTACTCTTTGCAGGAAGAAAAAGTTTGGCAGCACCAGGTCGGGATAAAAAACCGGGAAAGTATAATCGAGCATTGCTACAGATGCATCAGATGGATAAAGGTTGGTATAGCCTCTCGGATAGCGGATGATGCGGCTGAAGTTGTAGCTGCCGGCATTTCGCTGCTGTTGGGCTGCATAAAGGCGAATGCCATGATGCGGAAGCAGGCCGGGAAAATACAGGTTGGCACTTATAGCAAATTGTTGGTTGAGGTTGGCATCGAACATGGAATGCTGAAAAACGAACTGCAATTGTTGTCCCCAGCGCGGATAAAGGTCGCGCTTGGATTGTCGCAATTGGTTATAGGCAAAGAGCTGCAGGTTGAGCAGACTGAAATCATTATCCCTGAACTGCAGTTCGATATCCGGGTCCATTTTGCGGTAAAGCTGTTCCCAGCCAACAAAAGGCTGAAGACCCCTTAAATATTTATTGCGTGTAAAATTCAGGGGCAGACTCAATCCCAGGCGGGCTGTTGTTTCGTTCCACTTCAGATCGACCAGTTCACCTGTTTCCGGATGTTTTGCTACATCTCTTCGCAAACCATAGCTGAAATCGAGGTCAACAACCGGATACCAGCCCCTGTATTGGAGGTTCAGGTTGGTTTTACCTGTCTGTTCGTTCAGGTCGAAACTGTAACCTGCTTCGGCCACCATAGTGCTGAGGCTGTTTTGTGAGAACAGGCTTATGCCCGGTTTCAGATTGATATTGTCTACATCCACAAAAACCGGCGACCAGCTGTGTAAATTGAAAAGGTTTGCCGCCTTGCTGTATTTTTTTGATGGAAGGCCGGCTTCTTCAACAGGAATTGTATCAATGATCAGACTTGCCATGAGGCCAATTTCGCGGGCAAGTTGGAAGTTGCCCCTTGTGGGCCAATCGACAGGCTGCCACAGCAGGTCTTTTTTTTGTATGCTTTCCAGTCTGAAACCATCAGCCTGGTAATTGGCAATCAAAAGGGAATTATTTTGGTGATCCCACACGGCATCGGCGGCAGCAAATTCGGACTGTGTAAGCTGATAAAGATTTTTGGTTGACAGGCTAAGCGCGAAAATCTGACTGCTTTCTTCAAAAGAACCACTAAACAAAACATAATCTTTAGTGACATCAGTGAGAAGGATATCAGCAAAAGTGAAGGGACTCAATTGATGGGATTCTTTGGAAATCAAATCAACCAGAAACAAGGCTTTGCCATTTTCGCTTGTTGCAACCAATACTACAGATTTTCCTTCGGGATGCCATTTGGGTAGGGAAAGGAAGTAGTTTTCGATACTGATTTGAACTTTTATTTCTCCATTATCAGCGTTGAGCACTACCAGATCAGATTGTCCGGAAGGCAGCTGTTGTATGGCAGCTATCAGGCTGTCGTTGTGGCTGATGGCGGGCGCAAAGTATTTACTTTTTTTTGTAAGCTGTTTGATTTTGCCGGATTTGGTATTTGCAATTTTTATCACGGCAAAGGATTGATTTGGCCAGCGCAAATCCGGTTGAAGCTCAGCCCAAACCACTTTTGACTGTCCCACAGAAAGCGACTGCCGAAAAATGGCACCCGGAAGCAGCCAGTTTGTAGCTTTTGCAGTGCCGTCGACTATTACGAGCCGGCTAAGATCGTTGATGGCTGTTCGGAGTGCGATGATTGTTCCATTGGGCAATAACTGCGGAAACCGGTAATTGGTGTAGGCTTTATGTTTGGGGCTGATGATTTGTGTATTTGTTAGCACTGTATCTTTTTCGGATTGCCAATGTTCGTAGAGGTCGAACATGGTTTCCTTGTAAAGCCTGTTTTTTCCTGCGCCTGTTATTTTTTTAATACCCGTACTAAAGGGCGTAAGTGTCCAGGGGTTGTCAGCTGTTTGTTGCAGTGTTTTTTCCCAGAGGGCAGGGCCATATTTTACTTTATTGTGGCCAACAAGGTAGTAACCAAGTTCGTAAATGTCAGGTGTATAATCCTTGAAAGAACCGAAATAGGCTTTATCGTAAACATAATACCCTTTTTGCAACAGTTGTGCTTTGAGTTTGGCCAGGAAAACACCATCGCGGCCCCTTCCGGAATGGCTGAGCATGGTTTCGTTAACAACGGCATCGCCTTCGATAAACCATAGCGGAACAAAAGCCCCCAGCAAGGCAGCTGTTGCTTGCTGTCCTAAAGCAATATTGAGTACTTTTCCGGTGGTGCCGTCTGTAAGCTTTTGTAGCTGTGCCACATGGCGCAATTCGTGCGAGGCCAGTTGTTTGAACCAGTGTTGGGCATAGCCGTCCTGCGGAGGCGTATTGTAAAAATCGAGGCGACGGGGAGCCCATGCTACTGTGGCATTGGAGATGGTGGAGCGGGTGTGGAGGATAAGGTCGGATTTAACAGCGGGGCTCCTCAGGTCGAGGCGGCTGGCAGCATAAGTTTTTTCGAGCAGCGAAGCCAGTTGCTGTGCCTGTGATTCATTTTCGTGCGGAAAAATAATTCGGAACTGTTCGGTTTGGATTTGTTTCCAACGTATAGCAGCCGGATCTTCTCCGCTAAGGTAGTATTGTGCCTGAAGAGTGATTGAAAAAAGGAGAAAAAGTATGATCCAGCTAAGTTTTTTCATGGGGATGAGTTATTTTTTTTTACTCCATTTCATCAAATTAGTTGGGTTTTGTCGGTTATCGAATAAAGTAATTATTCTGATTTCATCGCCATACATACTATAATAAAGAGTAAGCTGTTTAGTTAACACAGCTTTTCTCATGCCGTTTGACTGCTCTGTTTTTGCAAATAAGTGTGGATTTTTTTTCAATTCGTCTTAGCTGTTTATCAAGTAATTGTGCAAATTTTGTGATTTCTTTTTTAGTCCAATGATTTTCAAGATAATCAATCACCCCTTTTAAGTTAGAAATAGCTTCTTCTGACCAAATGACTTTATAGGTATTTTTCATAAAGCTTACGTGCTTCTTCTTGAGAATGAATGTTACCCTCTTCAAAATCCTTTAAACCACGGTCGATTGATTCTTTTTCTTCCTTATTTAAGTGTTTCCACCAGTCTGCAGATTGAGAATAATCTTCTTTTATTTGCTTAAGTTTATGAATTATTGAAGAGTCGTTTAGTCTTGAAATCCATTCAATTAGGTCTAATTTTTCAGTTTGGATATTCATTTTTTTGATCGTATTTAGCAAATCATTTTCTGTTGTAACAAAACAGCCAAAGCTTATGTTTTATTCTAAAATAATTAAAACAAAAATACTTTTATTTTGTCAGAAAAGTAACAACAAAAAAAGCCGAAGCAATTGTTGCAACGGCTTTTACATCTTATTGAAAAGTGGTATCAGGCTTTCAGTTCTTTCACTGCTTCGATAAATTGGGGCAGTACTTTGAACACATCGCCCACGATGCCATAGTCGGCAGCTTCGAAGATAGGTGCTTCGGGGTCTTTGTTCACAGCCACAATCACTTTGGATGAGCTCACCCCACCCAGGTGCTGGATAGCGCCGGAAATACCGAAAGCGAAATAAAGGTTAGGCGCGATGATTTTTCCTGTTTGGCCAACATGTTCGCCATGCGGGCGCCATCCTTCGTCGGATACAGGGCGGGAGCATGCGGTTCCGGCGCCCAGGATTTCGGCTAACTCTTCGAGTTGTCCCCAGTTGTCGGCAGCTTTCATACCACGACCACCAGAAACCACTATTTCGGCATCCTGCAGCAACACCTTGCCGGTTACCTTGTTGGTGCTGAGTACAGTTGTGGCGAAGTCGTCAGCAGACAGACCGGCATCAAAGGCTGTGATGCTGGTTGCGGTATTCTTTTCGAAAAGCCCAAACGAATTGGGGGCGAGGGTAAGAATTTTATTTGCTGATTTGACGGCAATGTTAGCAAAAGCCTTGCTGGTGAACACCATTTTTTTCACTATAAAAGGCTCGGTACTAAGTGGCAGACCCTGAACAGCTGACACCAACCCTGCTTTCATTTTTACTGCGAGGCGCGGCGATACAGCTTTGCCCAGATTGTTATTGGCCATCACTACAATGCTGGCACCAGTTTGTTGTGCAGCTGTGAAGAGTGCTTTTGCAATGGCGCTGTTGTCGAGGGTGTTATAAGCTTCATTGGTATCGGAAAGGACTTCTGCAATACCATATTTCCCAAGTGTTTTGAGGGCTTCTTCGTCCACTTTTCCAAGGGAAACAGCTTTTACGGGCAGTTGTAGTTTTTCGGCCAGCTGTGCTCCGTAAGAAGCCAATTCGTAGCTTAGTTTTTTAAGTTTTCCGTCCCAGTTTTCTATATAAACGAGTACTGACATAGTTCTGATTTTTTGGGTTTTACAATACTTTGGCTTCTTCGTGTAAGATACGGATCAGGCTGGCAGCCTGGTCTTCATCCACCATTTTGCATGCAGCTTTTGCCGGGGGCAGCTCATAATGTTCAAAAGCGGTTAAAGCTTCAGCATCCACTGCGGGCACCACATTCAGAGGTTTTTTACGTGCCATCATAATGCCGCGCATAGCCGGGATACGAGGTTCTTTGGCGATACCTTTCTGCACTACGGCCAGCAATGGGAGCGACATGGTAAGCTGCTGCGATCCGCCATCAATTTCACGGCTGATTTTAAGCAGTTCTCCCTCCAGATCGATACCTGAAACAGCTGAAACAGACTTTCTGTCGAGCAATTCGGCCAGCATGCCACCCACCGCAGTGCCATTGTAATCAGCATTTTCGATACCAGCCAGGATGAGGTCGTAATCAGCAGCTACTGCTGCCAGCTGAGTAGCCACATAAAAAGCGTCGAGCGGATCGGCATCGATGCGAATGGCTTCATCTGCTCCAACAGCAAGTGCTTTACGAAGCGTGGCTTCTGTTTCGGTGCGTCCTACATTGGCTACTACAATTTTTTCAACCGCTGCACCGTGAGCTTCTTTTAGCTCCATGGCTCTTGTGAGGGCCAATTCGTCCCAGGGGTTAATGATCCACTGCACACCACTGGCGTCAAATGCTGTGTTGTCAGCGTTAAACCTGACCTTGGTAGTGGTATCAGGTACATTACCAATTAAAACCAGAATTTTCATAGCGTATATACTTAGTTAGTTCTAAAAAATAAACAATTGAAAAGCGATTAAATCATCGTGCCAGAACAATTTAATTAAGAAAAAGCATAAGCACAGAAAATTGATCGGGCAAAAGCTTAAAACGGCAAATATAGTAACTAATTTTTTTTCGCACTTCCGATTTGAATAATTCAGAAAGGTCTCGAAAACATACCGTTAGTTGAAACGTTGTAGTTACATGGCAATAAAGGTTATTTTTGCAGGTTAAAAAAACAAGCATTTGATTTGCGAAATACAGGCAGCAATATGAATTTAAAAAGACCATTTATTTATCTACCCCTTGTTTTCTCTCTTTTACTGGCTGGCGGTATATGGCTTGGCATGCAACTTTCGGGCAGTGATGACCCGCATCAGGTTTTGCGACTCTCAGGCCATGGCAATGGCAAGCTGGAGAGCATTCTCACCTATATCCAATCAGATTATGTAGATGATATTGATCGGAAAAAGCTGGAAAATGAGGCCATTGAAGCCATGATTGCTTCACTTGACCCGCACAGCGATTTTATTGCTGCAGAGGAATTTCATGAGATGAACGATCCCCTTTTAGGAAAGTTTGAAGGTATTGGTGTTTCGTTTCGTATTGAGAAAGATACCATTACCGTGATTAGTCCGTTAAAGGGTGGCCCTTCCGAAAAGGTAGGCATTATGGCGGGCGATCGTATCATCTATATCGAAGATACCCTGGTAGCTGGTGTGGAGGTGACAAACCGTGATGCCATGCGGAAGCTCAAGGGCGATAAGGGAACAAAAGTGCGGGTGAAAGTGCTGCGAAGAGGCGTGGACGGACTGATAGATTTTACGATCACACGGGATGTGATCCCGACCTATAGCCTTGACATTGCCTATATGCTGGATGAAAAAACCGGCTATATCAGGCTGAATAAGTTTAGTGCCACCACGCATGAAGAATTTTTGGAAGCAGCCATTGGATTGCTTGACCAGGGTATGCAGCAGCTGGTGTTGGATTTGCGCGGTAATACGGGGGGATTTTTGAGTGCTGCCCGTGATTTGGCTGATGAATTCCTGACAGATGGTAAGCTGATTGTTTATACTGAGGGTAAAAGCAGACCCCGTTCCTTTGCTTTTGCTACTAAAAAGGGATTGCTACATGATTTTCCGGTTGCTGTGCTGATAGACGAGGGTTCGGCCAGTGCGAGCGAAATTGTAGCAGGTGCGCTACAGGACAATGACAGAGGTATTATTGTAGGCAGGCGTTCGTTTGGTAAAGGTTTGGTGCAAGAACAATTGCCACTGCCTGATGGTTCGGCGGTACGTTTGACGGTTGCCAGGTATTATACCCCAACAGGCCGTTCCATTCAAAAGCCTTACAATGGAGACAAAATGGAATACCATCATGAAGCCATCGAACGGTATGAGAATGGCGAACTGATGCATCCAGACAGCATTCATTTTGCCGATTCGCTAAAATATACCACACCAGGAGGTAAAATTGTTTATGGAGGAGGCGGTATAATGCCCGATGTGTATGTGCCACTGGAAGTGGACAGTAGTCTGGTGTATTACAACAGACTTTCAAATAGCGGTTTGCTGTTTCAGTTTGCGTTTGAATATGCTGATACACACCGGCCGGAACTTAGTAGTTATGGTTCGCCGGAAGCATTTGCAGCGCAGTTCAGGTTTACGGATAAAATCTATCGTGAGCTGGCCACATTTGCTGCGGAAAAGGGTGTAAAGGGCACAGCGGCTGAAAAGCAGGCAGCGCAAGAAAAAACAGGTATTCTCTTCAAGGCTTATGTAGGCCGTAATATTTATGACGAAGCTGGTTTTTATCCCATTTACCGCGACATCGACCATATACTTCAGGAAGCATTGAAAGCGCTTGGTAAGAAAGAAGCAGCAGTGTGATGATGATAGAGGTAATTTTGATCAGTATTTCATTGTTGCTGCGCCTTGTGACCTTTGCGGTAGTAATGAATTATGTAAACATCTCAAAGCATCGTTTAGCCTGGTGGATGATAGCAGCTGCCATGATATTGATGGCCCTGGAAAATTTTTTTCAGTTGCTGGCCATTGAGGGGATATCCGATCTAGCAGTGGGAAAAACTGTGCCTCCGGTTGCAGGTTTAGTGGTTTCGGTATTGATTTTGAGCGGAACGGTGATGATTCGTACTATACTGAAACGACTTTCGAAAGCAGAACGCACGCGATTGAGCATTAACCACCGCTACCAAATGTTGTTCAATACCAGCTCGGATCAGATTTTTGTATTGGATGGCACCGGCCAAATTCTGGAAGTGAATCAGGCAGCCTGCGAACGACTGGCATACACCCGTGAAGAGTTGCTTTTGAGAAGTTTTTCCTCGCTAAAGGCAGAGGGAAATTCAGAAGGTGTTTTAGACCATCTGGATAGCATCAGGCTGAAAAAGATGCATATTTTTGAGACAGAGCTGCTTTCGCAAAGCGGACAGCGGATTCCGGTAGAGATGAGTTGCCGTATGATTGAGATTGACGATAAACCCTGTATTACCTGTGTGGCCAGAAATATTTCGGCGCGTAAGGAATTGGAAAAGCGCGTTTTGATTGCCACTATTGAAACGGAAGAAAATGAACGCAGCAGGTTTGCACGCGAAATACACGACGGACTGGGGCCATTGTTATCAACCGTGAAGCTGTATGTAAATGAATTGGAGCCAAATGGCAACAAGGAAGAACATATGGCGAACATACAGTATATCAATAAATTGATTGATGAAGCTGTGAGCAGTGCCCGTAACATAGCCAATAATATTACCCCAAAAATCATTACAGATTATGGACTGATACGTTCGCTGGAGAACTTTTGTGAGTCAATTAATGCCACCAAACTGCTTCAAATAAGTTTTGAGCATGATAATTTGTCGTCAGGATTGGGTTCTACTATAGAGTTAACCTTGTATCGTATAATTACTGAATTGATTAATAATACCATTAAACATGCCCAGGCACAACAGGTGCGCATTGAATTATTTCAGCAGGCCAATCATATAAGGCTCAGCTACCGTGACGACGGCATAGGTTTTGAGTTGGATGAGGCACTGGAAAAATCGGATCAAACGCTGGGATTAAAGAATATCATCAGCAGGGTACGTTCACTCAAAGGTGATTTTTCGTTCAGAAATACACGTCCGGGAATCGAGATACTGATCGATCTGGATGCAGACCAAAGGAAATAATTGAAATTTATAAGCCAAATCCAAAACCTTATTCTTTTAATAACTGCTATCTTTGTTGTGAAAAAATAAACAGTAGCTATGGATCCTGTTATACGCATCATTATTGTAGACGATCATGAGATTTTTCGCAGTGGCTTACGGATGGTCATCAACAAGCTTGGATATGCCAAGGTGGTTGGTGAAGCCGATGACGGGCAGGAGTTTTTAAAGCTCATTGAGACTGTGGAAACTGATTTGGTGCTGATGGATATAGAGATGCCCAATATGAATGGCATAGAGGCTACACGGATAGCTATAGAGCGGCAGCCTTCGCTCAAAATCATTGCGCTTACAATGTTTAAGGAAGATGCCTACATTCAAAGCATGATGGAGGCCGGTGTGAAAGGATTTTTAATTAAGAACATCAGCAAAGATGTGCTCGACAGGGCTTTGCAGGCAGTTTACAATGGAAAAACCTATTACAGTGAGGAGCTTTGGGATTATTTTACAAAAGCTGTTTCGAAGGAGGAAAAGACTGCTGACGAGATAAATATCACACCACGAGAGCAGGAAGTGCTCGAGTTGCTTGCTGAAGGGTTAAGCAACAAAGAAATTGCTGACCGGATGTTTGTGAGCGAGCGCACTATCGTAGGTCATAAATCGAACCTTTTGGCCAAGACTAACTGCAAAAATACTGTCGCGTTGCTGGCCTATGCCATAAAGAATAAGCTGATAGAGATTTAAACTTTAACCAAGATATCAGCACAAGTAAAGCAGTTGCTTCCTGTTTGGCTTTAAGACTGCTAAGGGTCAATTACTGAAAGCTAAATCAGTGTCTAAATTCCTTGCCTTCAAAACCAAAAGCCTTTCAGTTTGTTATTGAAATCAATAACTAACAATACAGGCATGCAAAAAAATGTTTTTGGTGAAAAGTTGATTGTTTGCAATGAACAACCCCGTACTGGTTTTTATCGTGATGGTCATTGCAACACAGGTATTGACGACAGAGGCTCGCACACGGTATGTGCTGTGATGACAGATGAATTTCTTGCCTTTTCAAAACGTATGGGTAACGATTTGCTAACGCCTTTGCCGGCTTTTCAATTTCCGGGACTTAAAGCAGGTGACAAATGGTGCCTGTGTGCCAGCCGCTGGCTCGAAGCACACCGCGAAGGTATCGCACCGCTGCTTATACTGGAGGCTACACATGAACACCTTTTACGTTTTATATCGCTGAACGAACTAGTAAAATTTTCTGGAGAAAGGAATGAATATGTCAGCATCCAAACCAAATAAAACAAAACAGGCTGTAATTGTTGGTGCCGGGATCGCCGGAATTGCAGCAGCTATCAGGTTAGGCGTTAAAGGCTATCAGGTTACAGTTTTTGAGGCCAACGATTATGCGGGCGGCAAACTTACTGCTTTTGAGCAGGATGGTTTTCGGTTTGATGCCGGACCTTCGCTTTTCACCATGCCACATTATGTAGATGCCTTGTTTGCGTTAGCGGGCAAAAACCCACGTAACTATTTTAATTATGCAAAAAAGGATATTTCATGTACCTATTTCTGGGATGATGGAACGCAGCTTACTGCCTGGGCTGATCAAACATCTTTTGCAAAAGAAGTGGAGCAAAAGCTGGGTGTACCAGTTGCCAAAATAAAATCGCGTTTGCAAAAGTCACGAAAGATGTATGAGCTGGCCGGACGCATTTTTATGGAGAAGCCGCTCAACCGTTTCAGCACCTGGTGGAGCCGTGATGTGGCGAAAACCATGCTGCGATTGCCACAGCTCGACCTTTTGAAGAGTATGCACAAGGCAAATGCAGATCAGCTGGAAAATCCAAAGCTTGTGCAGCTTTTTGATCGGTATGCCACCTATAATGGCTCTGATCCGTATCGTGCACCAGGAATTCTGAATATGATTCCATATCTGGAACATGGCGTAGGTACTTTTTTGCCCGAAAAAGGCATGCATCAGATTACAACCAGCCTGGTAGCACTGGCCGAAGAGTTGGGTGTAAGCTTTCGCTACAACAGCCGCGTAAATAAAATTATTGTTGAAGGTGGCAAGGCAGCAGGTGTTGCACTTGACAATGAAACCTTCGAAGCTGATATCGTCCTTTCCAATATGGACATTACGCCAACCTATCGCAAGCTGATGCCCGAAGTAAAAGCGCCTGAAACTAAGCTAAGACAGGAAAAATCAAGTTCGGCCCTGATCTTTTACTGGGGGATTAATAAGCAGTTTGAGTCACTCGGTTTGCATAATATCTTTTTCAGCAGCGATTATAAACAGGAATTTGATGAGTTGTTTAAGGGCATTGTTCCGGCGACAGATCCTACTGTTTATGTGAATATCACCTCCAAAGAAATTCCGGAGGATGCTCCTGCGGGATCTGAGAACTGGTTTGTGATGGTAAATGTGCCCACACATCAGGGACAAGACTGGGAAGCCCTGATACCCCAATACAAAGAAATTATTATTAAAAAGCTTAACGCTGTTTTGAAAACAGATCTCAGTTCGCTGATCGTTACTGAAGCGGTCTTGAGCCCCCCAGAAATTGAACGCAGAACGTCTTCGGCAGGAGGCTCGCTTTATGGCACAAGTTCTAATAGTCGTTATGCTGCCTTTTTGCGTCATCCCAATGATCATTCAAGCATTAAAGGCCTGTATTTTGCCGGTGGCAGTGTGCATCCCGGCGGGGGCATTCCTTTGTGCCTTTTATCAGCAAAAATTGTTTCAGAAATAATTCCCCAGCCATGAAAAAAATTCTTTCCGATCGGTTTTATTTAAGTCTGACCTTGTTGGTTGTTGTCTATCTGGTTGGCTTTGTTACTGTTTTATTGGGTCATGCCGATTCGCTGATGCAGCTCACACCATACAATCTTTTATTTGCTTCAGGCATTTTGATTTATAATGCCGAAGGATTTAACAAACGCTATGGTATTTGGTTGCTTGTTGTGATGCTTGCCGGCTTTTTTGTTGAGGTTGTCGGTATAGAGACCGGATTGATTTTTGGAACTTATAGTTATGGTGAGGGCTTGGGTTTAAAATGGCTAGATGTTCCACTAATGATTGGCGTTAACTGGGGAGTGCTTGTGTTTGCTACTGCAGCATTTGTTCATAAACTTAAGCTTGCCCGATGGTTAAAAGCAGCACTGGCAGCCACGTTGATGGTTTCGTACGATGTATTGCTGGAACCTGTTGCCATACGTTTTGATTTCTGGAGCTGGGCAGGCGGCACCATTCCATTGCAGAACTATCTGGCCTGGTGGATTATTTCGTTCGCGATGTTACTCGGTGCTTTTTATCTGGTTAAAAACCTGCGTAACCGTTTGGCTGTCTATGTTATTGGTATTCAAACATTATTTTTTATTGTACTCATTCTGGATCAGAATTTAAGCATTCGTTAATCATGAATAACCTTTATCTTATAATTGATTTACTCACGATATCCGCTCCTTTTTTACTGAGTTTTGATAAGCGTGTGGCTTTTTACAGGGAGTGGAAATATCTTTTTCCGGCCATGCTGCTGATGGGTATTGTTTTTATTGCCAAAGATGTAGTATTTGCTGCTTCAGGAATTTGGGGTTTTAACGACCGCTATTTGATCGGGTTCAGGATGCTGGGTCTGCCAGTGGAGGAATGGATGTTTTTTGTAGTAGTGCCCTATGCGATCGTTTTCATTTATGCCTGCTTGGTTGTGTATGTTAAAAAAGACATTCTAAAAAGTGTACATCGTCCGTTTTTTGTGGCATTGAGTGTTGTTTTGCTTGTGGTTGGGGTGTTGCACTACGACCGGCTTTATACCTCTGTTATTTTTATTCTGACGGCTTTATTGCTGTTATATAACGTTTATAAAAAACAAGCATGGTTAAGTTATTATTTACTTGCCTACCTTGTTTCGCTGATACCGTTTTTGATTGTAAATGGTGCCCTCACAGGCTATTTTACTGAAGAGCCAATCGTTTGGTACGATAACAGCCAAAATCTGGGTATCCGCATTTTAACAATCCCAATAGAAGATTCTATTTACAGCCTGATGATGATGCTCATGACTATTCAGGGAATGGAATGGCTCAAAAAGAGAGACAATCATCAGATGATTTATGGGAGGAGTTGAGGTTAAGGTTAAGGTTGAGCCCCGATAGCTATCGGGAGAGGATGAGGGAGTTTTCCTCTCAACTTCAACCTTAACCTTAACCTGTATCAAAAAATGATCACTGCATTGCGAGAATTTTTCGCGGCAGGTTTTTTAGTTTATTTCCACTTCAATCCATTTGCTGCGATCGGGCGGAGCAGGGGATTTCACTTTTTTAACGGGATTTTCTTCCAGTTCTTTAAGTAAAAATTCAACGGCTTTTTCTATAGAAGGGTCTTCGCCTTTGGCCAGTTTTTCTGGTCGGTCAACCACTTCTATATCCGGATAAACTCCAATGCCTTCGATGATCCAGTTTTCATTTTCGTCAAAGATACCAAAGCGCGGTACGGCAATATAACCGCCATCAACCAGACGTGCATTTCCCGAAATACCAACCAATCCGCCCCATGTGCGTGTTCCGATCAGTTTGCCCAGCCCCAGTTTTTTAAAGAAATACGGGAAAGCATCACCGCCTGAAGAGGAATAACCGTTGATTAGCATCACTTTAGGTCCGTCGTGAGCAATACCGGGAGCCTTGTTTGGCAGCATGCCGTTGCGATGCCAGTAGGTGAGGGTTTTGCGATCTAGGAGGTCGGCCATACGATCAGGAATAAAACCACCACCATTGTAGCGGTCGTCGATGATCAGGGCTTCCTTGTTATGGTAGGTGTACATGCCACGATGCAGTTCGCGGTTACCTTCAAAAGCGGTATTGGGCACGTGGATATAACCGATTCTGCCGTCAGAAAGCTCCTCTACCATGGCACGGCGTTCATTTACCCAATTGAGGTATTTTAGTTCAGTTTCACTGTCGATGGTTTTTACCTGAGATTTTCGGGCTGCTTTTCCTTCGGCATTGCTGCTTACTTCCAGATCGATCAACCGATTCGCCTTATTCTCGAGCAATTCATAGGGATTCATTTCGGTGGTTAGTTCTTGTCCGTCGATACGCAGGATATAATCACCTTCGTTCACATCAACACCGGCTTCGGTGAGCGGAGCACGGCGGGCAGGGTTCCAGTTTTCGCCTTCATAAATTTTCATGATACGGTATCTTCCTGCATTAAAGTCAGCTTCCAATTCGGCGCCCAACAGCCCTGTATTGATTCTTTCCGGACGTTTGATGTCGCCCCAGTCAACGTAAGCATGGCCTGCATTGGCTTCAGAAACGAGTTCGCTGAGCACATAGTCCACATCAAAGCGACTGCCGGCATAAGGAATCAGCTCGCCATAACGCTCGCCAAGTCCTTTCCAGTCAACACCATGCAGGTTGTCGACATAGAAATAATCCCTGAAAATTCTCCAGCCATCCTTATAGATTTGTTGCCATTCCTGTTGTGGCGCTATTTTCATTTCGAGCTGGTCGAGGTTTAGTTTTCCTGTGCCAGGTTTTTGTCCGGGAGCTATTTTGGCAATACCATAGTCTCCGCCTGAGCGATACAACATCTGTTTGCCATCCGCCGTTGGGGTGGCACTCCATGCATTGTCCATGATTTCTTCCGTTTTCTGCTCATCCAGGTTGTAGCGCATAATTTTTCCTTCGCTGCTGTAGAGGAGTCCTCCATCCACAGCACCCAACATACGGTAGTTACCGGCAGAAACCGGAAGGGCTTCAATGCGTCCGTTGATGCCCTCGAAAGCTATTTTTACGTTCTTGTCGTCTTTGTTGGGGCTGTCGTCTTTTTTCTTGTCTTTTTTATCCTCTTCTTCCTTTTCTGCAGCTTTCACCGGCTCTTCGTCCGATTTGGGTGGCATCAGGCGTGTGCCGTCATTTTGCAGGGCTACAGCATAAATTCGTGCTGCTTCATTATAGAGGTAATTAAACTCAAAGCTGGAAAATTCGAGGTTGAAATCGCGGTTGGAAACAAAAAAGATAAAGTGGCCATCTTTACTGAAAACAGGTGACCAGTCGTTAAACTGATCGTCTGTGATTTGTGTAGCATTGCCATCAGCGATATTATAAACCCACACAGCAGAAAGGTCATTGTCGGCCTCTTTGGTATAGGCTATCCATTGCGAATCGGGCGAGAAGGCATAGGAGCGTATTTCGCTGCGGGTGGCTTTATCAATGGCTTTTTGTGTGCCTGTAGCTACATCAACCAGCCAAAGTTGCATGGTGCGATCAGAATACACAAGGTATTTGCTGTCGGGCGACCATTCGGCTTCGTATTTCCATGCTGCTGAACCTTTGGTCAGCTGACGCGGAGTAGCATCGGGTTTATTTTCGAGCAGATAGATTTCGTATTCGCCGGTAGCATCAGAAAAGTAAGCAATGTATTTGCCATCAGGTGACCAGCTGGGATATATTTCACGAATTCCCTGTGTATTGGTGAGGTTGATGGTATTGCCGTTTTCGGCCGGAACAGAGAAAACATCACCTCTTGCATCAAAGAGCACACGTTTACCACTGGGTGAAATATTATAACTGTGGATGTCGTCTTTTACGTTTTTATAATACGCTTTGAGCTTGGGATTATCGAAGTTGAGGCTGATTTCAATTTTTGTATTTGAATTGTTGGCCAAATCATACACATAAAGGAAACCACCATTTTCATACACTACTTTGCCATTTTTTCCGGAAGGCCACATCACGTCGAAATCAGTAAACTGCGTGAGTTGTTCGGTGCTTTTGTTAACCGTATTATAGCGGTAAAGATTTAGGCGCAAGTCGCGGTTGCTGGCAAAAATAATGTCGTTGCCCTGCCAGATGGGCCATTGATCGGCACCTTTGAAATCAGTAATTTGTTCCGAGCTGTTGTTGTTCAGGTCGTAAATCCAAAGATCGGTAGCCCTGCCGCCTTTGTAGCGTTTCCAGGTACGGAATTCGCGATCCACAGGGGTGAAGCAAAGCATATTATCGTTAGGAGAAAGTGCTGCAAATCCACCATTTATGATGGGCAGTGGTTCTTCGAACCCACCTTCGATATCAACCAGGTAGTAGCGGCCATTGCGTTCGCCAAAAGGGGTGCGGTTGGCACGTATCAGAATTTTTTTGCTGTCGGAAGTCCAGCCCAGTACCACATGGTCAAAGCCTCCCCGCGGAGGCATCACACCAACAGAATTGTACCAGGTGAGTTGTTTTGCTTCGCCGCCTTCGGCGGGCATTACCCAGATTTGTCTGCTGCCGGAATATTCAGCCGAAAAGGCAATCCATTGCCCATCGGGAGATATTTTAGGAAACAACTCGATTCCTTCGTGTGAAGTGAGCTGTCGGGCTTCGCCTCCGGCAGCATTTACTGTCCAAATGTCGCCGGCATATACAAATGTGATCAGGTTGTTGTTAATGTCGGGATAGCGCAGCAATCGCGCTTCATCCATCGCTGTAAGACTTCCTGAGAACAGGATAAACAGCAGAAAGGCTGTTAGCTTTTGGGTAAATGATGACATAAATCTGATTGTTTTAGGCATGTTGAATTTTGTAAACCAACAGGCAGTGTTTGAAGGCGAAAGATACGGAAAGTTTCAAAAATTGCGTTTAAAAATCAGTATTCGGTGGTTTTGCCTGTAAGATTTGCATGAATTGAACAAAAAGCGGTGAAAAGCTTACTGTTTTGTCGTATATTTATGCTTCCAAATACACGGCATATGTTATGGAAAAAGCTGATTATTTATCTATTTTTTCTTCTTGTAATTCCTGTCATGTTTATTTCCTGTTCATCGGCAAAAAAGATCAGTGAGATGCAACTGGCCGAAAATGTTGATCTGGACAAATATTTAGGTACATGGTACGAGATTGCCCGTTTCCCGCACCGATTTGAAAAAGATTTGGTAGGTGTAACGGCAACTTACACTTTAAAGGATAATGGCATGATTGAGGTTGTAAATCAGGGCTACAAATATATTCTGGATGGCGAATTGAGTCGTGCTGTGGGTAAGGCAAAAGTGGCCAAATCTGGTAATCCGGCGCATTTGCGGGTGAGTTTTTTCTGGATATTTTATGCCAATTATCTCATACTGGAACTTGACACCGATTATCAATACGCACTTGTTGGCAGCACCTCAGACAACTATTTATGGATACTGGCACGAGAGCCGCAGTTGGATGAGGCAACTTATGCCATGCTTGTTTCAAAAGCCCATGACCGTGGTTATGATGTGAGTAGACTGGAACGGGTTGCACAAAGGGGTTTAAGCGTTCCTTAAAAACGAGGTATTATGCTGGGTACTCTATACCCGTCAAGGCTGCTGTTTTGTCCCATATTTTTTTTGAAAGTTCGGTGTTATTGGCAATTTTAACAGTTTCTTTTGGTGTGGTTTTATAAAAATATTTTCCGGTTGTATTATTTAAATCATCTGAATCAGCCAGGAATATTGATGGCTTTGCACCCTCAGAAGGTTTCGAAATCATGATATTCAGCAAGCGGGCAAACCATTTTGGATATTCTCTGAATACATCTGTAGCTACTACTCCCGGGTGTACGCAATTGACAGTGATCGTGTCTGATTCCAATCGTTTCGAAAGCTCTTTTGTAAAATAAACAACGAGTAGCTTGGAGTTTGCATAGGCTTTGTTGCCATCGAATTTTTCCATTGCAAAATTGTTTTCTAACTGTACCGAGCCTTTCTTATAAAGTTCAGATGTCAGGTTTACAATTCGTGCCTGTTTGCTCTTTTTTAACAATGGAAGCATGAGCAGCGAAAGTGCATAGGTAGCGAAGTAATTCACTGCCAAAGAAATTTCGAAGGCGTCAGCAGATAATGCAAAGTTTCGTTTGTAAATGCCGGCATTGTTGATGAGCACATCAATTTTTGTATACTCCGATTTTATTTCTTCTGCTGATTTTTTAATTGAATCAAGCGAGGCAAGGTCAGCGTATTTAAGCACTATTTTTCCCTTGGAAGCATTTTTAATTTCTTCATAGGCTGTTCTTGATTTTTCGCTGTTGCGCACGAGCATAATAATTTCAAAACCTTTTTTTGCCAGTTCGATGGCTGTTATTTTTCCTATGCCGGAATTGCAACCGGTAATTAAACAGATCTTATTTTCCATAACTAATTTTGCTTTTGTTTGGGTGATAAGTGAAAATCGTTCAGTTGTTTCAGCACCGAAAGAAGGTTAAATTTTTCGCTTAATGACAGCTTAGCAACCATTTTAGCATAAACAGATTTCATTTGAGGAGTAACCAAACTTACCTCTTGTATGCCTTTAGCTGTTATTTTTATTCTTTTGGCACGTTTGTCATCTTTATCGTCAAATTCTTCGATCAGGCCTTTTTTAAGGAGTCTTTTTATCACTTCAATACCTGATGGAGCTTCCAGCAAATGAATATGAATAAGTTCCATCTTTCTGAAACTGTCGACCAGACTCAAATGATACAAAAAACTATATTCATCGGGCGATTTCACTGCTGAATTTACAAGTGCTTCTTTGCAGTATGTTTTGTAGTGCTTGCTTTGCATAATCAAAAGGAAAGTCAGCTCCATATCAACATCACTTTCTTCTGTGCTGTTGTTCAATGGATTATGCGGCTCAAAAACATGATGATTTAACCAATGTGTAAATTCATTTACATTTTTTGGTTCCTGACCTTTTTCTGATTGAAACCTTTCAAGATAATCGATCAGTGCTGCTAATATTTTTAGGGAATTATTCATAGAGCAAAAGTATAAAATAGATCAAAAACATACAAAAAATATTAATTATAATTATTTAATTGAAATAAAAACACTATTTTTGCATCGAAAACATAGTAAATTATTTTGTTAAACCTAAAATTTGAACAAATGAAAAGTAAACCTTATTTAGTTACTGAAAACTATTTTCCAAAAGAAGAGCATTTTGATGAGGTGTTGCATCTGCTGAATGAAACTTCAGAAATGATCAAAGAGCAGGATGGAGCGTTAATGAGTTTATCATTAAAGCCCGAGCAAAAAAACGGACCCATTACAGGTATTTCCTTGTGGACAAGCCGTGAAAAGTTTTTGAATTTCATGAAAAGCGGGCATGCTGAAAAAATCATGCAATCAGGATTGGCCGAAAAGGTGAAAAGCTGGACAACAGATATCAAGGCCAATCTTTATACGGTTGAAAAGGCCTGGCATGTAGCATCTCACGATTAATTTGTGAAAAAAACTGAAAGGTATCACTTGCATATCTTTCAGTTTTTTTCAATCCTTCCTTTTTATGTGCCCTTTGCTCCAGGGTATGCTTCTTATGGCGATTTAAACGGAAATAGCAGATGAGGAAGGCAAAAATACTGTATAAAAACCAGCATGCAGGATTGCTGATTCAGCATGATAATGGTTCTTTTACCTTTAAATATGAAAACTCATGGATGAGTGATGCAACTAAGCCTGCCATTAGTTTGACATTGCCCAAATCTCAACAAGAATATCATTCAGATTTTTTATTTCCTTTTTTTTATCATCTGCTGCCAGAGGGAGCCAATAAGCAGCTTGTCTGCAGGCTTAACCGTTTAGACTCAAACGATTATTTTGGTATACTTCTTACAACTGCCACGAATGATAATATCGGTGCAATCAGAGTTGTTAAACTAGCATAAATAGTATGATTTTGAATGAAATTAGTGTTTGCCCTGGTACTTTAACCAGTGGATATACTACTTATAGCAGAGCATGCCTGTCAAGAGTATTTAGAGGGAGAAAAGTGAGTCATATATTGCCTTATGATTCACCTGCATCAAATGCTGAAACAAATGAACTATTTGATGAGAATCGTAAACGGATGTCAATTTCCGGAGTGCAGGAAAAATTTTCGGTGTTGCTGTATAAAAATAAATTACGGCTGATCAATGAAGGAGAGCAGGGAGAATATATTCTTAAACCAATTCCGGGCGCAGGAAAAAGAACGGAGAGCATGCCTGCAAATGAACATTTAACAATGCAAATTGCAAAGCAGGCCTTTGGAATAGAAGTAGCTGAAAACGCATTAATATTTTTCAGGAATGGCTCACCGGCATATATCACAAAGAGATTTGATTTAAAAGAAGACGGCTCCAAATTAGCTCAGGAGGATTTTGCATCACTTTTGGGAAGAACACCGCAAACACATGGGGAACAATATAAATATTCAGGAAATTATCTTGAATTATTTGAAACCATGAAAAAATTCGTTCCTGCCTACCTGGTAGAAGCTCCAAAACTTTTAAAGGTATTAATCTTCAATTATTTGTTTTCAAATAGAGATGCTCATTTAAAGAATTTTTCTTTAATAGAAACTTCAATGGGTGATTTCAAGCTAAGTCCAGCTTATGACTTGTTAAACAGTAGTATACATATCAAAGACAATGAATTTGCTTTGGAAGATGGGCTTTTACCAAAAAACCTGGCACAAGGTAAAGTCAGTGCACAACTGAGAGTGCTGTCAGAAAAGGCTGGTATTAATGAAAGGATTTTTGATGAAATACTAAATACAATGATTAATCGGACTGAGAAAGTTGAAAAATTAACTTTCTCTTCTTTTTTAGATCAGAAAACTCGAAGAAGTTATTTTCAGTCCTATCAAGCACGACTCAAAAAACTTACAATAGAATGAAGATTTGGCTGGATTAAATATAAATACGCAATGGACGAAATACCAGTAGGTTAAATGATTTTAGATCGCTTTAAAATTCTAACACCCCAAAAGCTTTCTAAGTGGCTGGTTTGAGGTATGCAATCGGTTACCTTGTATAAACCAAACGTTTTTGAAAATTGTTTCCAGTCCAATAAATCATTATTTATCAGGACTTGTAGCTTATTGTAAGAAACCGGTATGTAACCCAATCAAAGTCCTCAAGATGAACTATACATTTCATATACAGCCTCGATCAAAAAGGTTTACAGCACTTCTTCCGAATAACTAAGTTGCATGTTTAAATTACTGAATAACAAGTAATTATAATTAGTTGCCTGCCTTGGTCAAAGTATAGCCTATCGTCGTATATACTTTATAGATAGTGCCTTATAAAAATGTTATCCAATCTCATACTATTTTTAATGCGGCTAAAAATCAATTATTTACAGAATTGTCTAAAAAAGTCGCTGCTGAAAGCTATTGCAATAATGTGATTTTGAAGCGGAGTTTTAATGTTCTTTTAATTATTTCCTGACAACTAGAATCCAAATGGAAATGCTGCAGCACAATTCATCTTGCGCAGTGGTGTTTTCAGTTGACCATAACCTTTTTATTATTAACTAATTAAAACAATCATGTACAGAAAAATTACTTTTTCGCGTTGGCTTGTTTCCCTGATAACAGTGATACTGTTGCTTTCAGGAACTAATCAGCTAATGGCACAGTCAGACCTTACGCTCAGCCCACAGACGATTGACCTCGGCGACAGGCCAATCGAAGCCTGGATGGCGCCTGAAACCGTAACATTGGAGAACACTTCTGCTTCTTCCCTTGTTATCACTAATGTAGAAACAGATAATCCTGACTATTTTGGTCTGGATTTGCCGTTATTACCCTATACGCTTGCTGCAGGTGAAACCTTGCAGCTTGGTGTTTATATGCAGGGAACTCCGCCGGCAGGAAATATAAGCGGACAGTTGGTTGTGCAATTTTCAGGAGGTTCAAGAGCGGTAGCTGTGGCACCTGTGATTGCCAATGCTTATGTAGCCATAACAGGAGACATTTATGAAAATCCTTTTGTAATCACTGGTTTTCCATATAGTGATAATGGAGTTTCTACGGCAGACTTTTTTGATAATTACACTTTAACAGGAACTGCCACTGACGGCAAGGATGCTGTTTATAGCTTTAGCTTTACATCAGATCAGCTGATGACGGTAACGCTCACTGCTGCTGATGCAAAAATGGCTGTCTACGAAGCGGGATTTGCACCAAACGAAGGTCCTGCAGCAGGAAATGAAATTTATGCTGCTACAGATGCAGCAACAGATTTGGAGCTGTTTGCAGGGGATTATTTTTTAGTAGTGAGTACTACAGCTGGTAGTTATGACCTTAGCCTCACAGCTTCAGTAATGCCGGCTCCCGATGCTGCCACCTATGTGGCCCCTGCCGATGGTGCCGTTGATGTGATTAACGGAATGGATCTGGAATGGACATTTGGCGCCAACACACTGGAATATCAGGTAGTGCTTGGAACTACCTATCCGCCTGCAAATGTTGTAGTTGACTGGACAAGCAGTGTTGTAGAAGAAACTTCACCCCTCCAAGGCACCTGGATGGTTGCCAATGAGCCCGGATCAATGGGCGTAGGCCCGGTGCAGGGCGATATGAGCTGGTGGTCAGTTCCTCCTGGGGACCTTATTGCCAGAGCTTGTTTCTTCGATGATAAATATGTTTTCAATGCTGATGGCACATTTCAAAATGTGATGGACGATGAAACTTATCTTGAACCCTGGCAAGGTGGATCATTCAATTGCGGAACACCTATTGCTCCTCATGATGGCTCAGCAGCAGCAACTTTTGTGTATGACGAAAATGCCGGAACAGTTACCCTGAATGGCCTTGGTGCTTATATGGGGCTTCCAAAGGTTTACAATGGGGGCGAGCTGTCGAATCCTAATGATGCACCTGCATCCATTACTTACCTTGCACAACTTACCGATGGTGGAAACACTATGCTTCTGGATATCAATGTTGGCGGAGGTTGGTGGAGATTTAAAATGGTAAAAGCTGCCTCTGTTCCAGGCCAATATACCCTTACTAATCTTCAGCCCAATTTACAATATTTCTGGCAGGTAAATACCCGTAATAACAATGGTACAACACTTAATCCTGAAATATGGGGATTCACCACTACTTTAAGTCCTCCAACAGGTCTTAGTGGCAATGCTGAAGTATACGAAGGAGAAGATGTGGGTTTAACATGGGAAAGCCCTGTGAATCGCGCATTTCTTGGATATAATGTTTATCGCGACGGCGTGCAGCAAAATACCGATATGCTTACCGAAGCTACTTTTACAGATGCTGCTCCAACTTATAATATGGCAGGTTATGTTTATAATGTAACTGCTATTTATGATGAAGGAGAATCTGATTTTTCAGCAAGCTTCACAGCACAGGTTACAGGTGAAGGAACAATCAACGGTAATGTTTCTGACTTAATTACAGCTGATGATATTTCTGGTGCAACAGTTACCATGACCGGTCTGGATGAATTTGGCGAAAACCAGCAATATACAACTACAACAGATGCTACTGGTAACTATACTGCGGAAGTATTTGCCGGAACTTATGACATCAGTGTAATGGCTGATGGCTATATCACTGCTGAAGAAACAGGCGTTGCTGTCGCTTACGGAGCTACAACAACTGTTGATTTTACCCTTTACGAAGTAGCTTATCCGGTGGCAGTAGTAACCGCCAGTGAGCTTGACGAAAATGTTTTAATTGAATACAGTTTTGATGCCGGTGCTGCTGATCGTGCATTGGTTGAGTTCCAGATTTGGCGCCAAAAAGCTTATCTGCCTGCCTCAATGGAGCTGATTGGTACAACTACTCAAATGCAGTTTGTTGATTTTGAATGGAATATACAGGAGTGGGGTGTTTATAAATGGTATGTTGTTGCTGTTTATGAACTCAATCAATCTGAGCCTGTTGCTTCAAACAGTTTGGATAAAGATATGTTTACCGTGGTGGATATTGAGGTGGTTTTAAATTCTGCTGAAAATCCTGCCGGTACTTCTGTTATGTTTACCAATGTTGACGAATCACCTGAGTTGGTGTATGAAACAATTGTTGATGAGAGTGGTTTGTTTGTTTGGGAATCATTCAGAAAAGGCACTTACGATATTGAAGTAAGCCTGCAAGGTTTTGAAACGATTACAGCAACAGCTGTTGATATTTTTGATGAAGCTACATTCAGCTGGTTGCTGATAGAAGCCCTTACCGAACCTGCAGATCTTTATGTTACCCCAACTGGTTTGGCCAGCTGGAGTGCTTCAGCAGCGCCTGAAGTATCCCCGCTGGAAGGTACTTGGATGGTAGCCAATGAGGCAGGGTCGATGGGTGTTGGTCCGGTTCAGGGTAGCACTGCCTGGTGGTCGATTGGGCCTGCCGACTTAGTGACACGCGCCTGCTTCTTTGATGACAAATACGTATTTAACGCAGATGGATCTTTCCAAAATGTAATGGACGGCCTCACCTTCCTTGAGGTATGGCAAGGTGGAACAGATAATTGTGGTGCTCCCGTTGCCCCTCATGATGGATCTAATCCTGCTACTTTTGAATATGACGAAAACGCCGGCACAGTTACACTGAATGGTGTTGGTGCTTATATGGGACTTCCTAAAGTATATAATGGCGGAGAACTGAATAATCCTAACAATGCACCAGCCTCGATAACCTATTTGACTGATCTTAGCGAGGATGGAAATACTATGGTGTTGGATATCAGTATTGGAGGTGGCTGGTGGCGCTTCAAAATGGTAAGGCAGGATGCCGCTCCCCGTTCACTCGAAACCTATAAGATTTTCCTGGATGGAACATTATTGGGCGAACAATCAGAAACTGAATATCAACATGGCACATTTGGCGAAACACTTGTTGATGGTGAAACCTATACAACAGGCGTTGCAGCAGTATACACAACTGGTCAGTCAGCTACTTCAGAATTTAACTGGAAATATGTTGCTTGTGACAATTACGAAACACCTGATGCTTTTGTCGCTGAACAAGTTGTTGGCACTCTGAACATTAACCTGAGCTGGACTAATGTTGACGCAGCTGCTTTGGATACTGTTTCAGCCTTACGTATTTACCGCAATGGGGTTTCATTAACTGAAATAGACTTTAGTGCAGGAGCTGTTACTTCCTATCTTGATGAAAATCTTTCTTTTGATTCTTACACTTATTGCATTACCTACATCTATGATAGTGGGGCCGAAACATGTGCAGATGCTGTTTGTTCAGAAGCCGTTGTTATCACAGGTGGGGGATATGTTGATGGTACAATAACTGCTTTTGCTGACGGAGCTCCTATCAGCGGTGCAACAGTAACATTATTTAATGACAACCTTAATTTCCAGTTTACCACGGATGATATGGGGTATTATGAGGGCGAAGTGGTTGATGGCACCTATAATTATCTGGTTGAGGCAACGGATTTTGAATCACAAACTCTGGAGGGTGTTGTTGTAGCATTTGGAGCAACAGTTACCAAGGATTTTGCTTTGTTTGAATTTCCCTTTGCTCCTGCTGATGTTGTAGCAACAGCGCAATCAGACGATGTTGTGCAAATTGCCTGGAGTGCCAATGGTGGCATTCAGAATGGATTCAGTATTTACCGTACGAGCTGTGTAACTGGTGATTTGGAATTCCTTGGATATACTTTGGACGAGCAGTTTACTGACAACACATGGGGTGGCATGGAAGCTGGCGTTTATAAATGGGGTGTGGTTGCCGAATACGACAACAATGCTTCAGAAATTGTCTTTTCGAATTGTCTCGATAAAGATATGATCACACAGGTGAGTGTGTCAGTTTCGACCAACTCACAAGACAGCCCTTCGGGAACGCAGGTAATGTTCACCAATATTTCTGAGCCTGATCTGGGACTCGTTTATGAAACTTCATTGGATGCTTCTGGTTACTTTATGTGGGAGGAATTCCGCAAAGGAACCTATGATATCTCAGTGAATAAAACTGGTTTTGAACCTATTAATATTTCGGCATTTATCATCCAGGCACCTGAAGATTTTGTTTGGGTGCTTCAAGAACTGCTGTTGCCTGTATCTGATTTATATGTCAACCCAAATGGGTTTGCCACCTGGACAGGAACCGGAGGTCCTGCTTCGCCTATACAAGGTACCTGGCAAGTAGCTGCCGAACTTGGATCAATGGGTGTTGGCCCAGCACAGGGTGATATGTCGTGGTGGACAGTAGGTACTGTTGACCTTGAAGATAGAATTTGTTTTTGGGATGACAGATACATCTTCAATGCTGGTGGCACTTTCAATAATGAATTTAACGGCCTAACATTCCTTGAACCCTGGCAGGGATTCAATTATGAGTGCGGCACTCCTGTTGCACCGCACGATGGAAGTGCAAATGCCACTTATGAATTTGATATGGATGCCGGCACGATTACGCTGAATGGAACTGGAGCCTTTTTAGGTTTACCTAAAGTTTATAACGGAGGAGAACTTACCAATCCAAATGATGCTCCCGAATCAATAACTTATCTGTTTGAACTGATCGATGACGGGAATACTATGATTGTTGATATCAATGCAAATGGCGCGTGGTGGCGCTATAAGATGGTAAAGGCAGGTGCTTCCATGCGTGCTCTTCAGGGATATAAAGTTTGGCTTGATGGTATCCTTGTTGCTGACACACCGGATAATTTCTGGCAGTATGACCAGAACAGTCTTGTTCCCGGACAAGAATATTTATCAGAAGTTGCTGCTGTTTACACCAATGGCTTCTCAGAAAAGATGAGTTATACCTGGACTTACATACCATGTTCAGACTATGCAGGCCCACAAGTATACAATGGTGAAGTTATCAACGAAAATGATGTACTGCTCACCTGGTCAGATGTAGAGCCATTGGAATTGATCCAAATCACCCAAAATCCTGGAGCACCAGCTAACGGATACTTCCAGCAGTATG